>ERZ778018.79-NODE-79-length-207777-cov-150.656079_pt1 | contig 207777 bp, 198 predicted proteins | sample MGYA00375748_ERZ778018 | MGnify/ENA primary metagenome ERZ778018 (study PRJEB29350, sample SAMN05509839) | bioreactor metagenome | biome: bioreactor; material: wastewater | place: South Africa: University of Cape Town | collected 2014-04-22 ... | reverse complement strand
GAGTCAACTCCGATTGCCCCGCTCGCTCAGGCTCATGTGTGAATTGGAAAATACTTCTGCCGGGTGCGCCGCCCTTTCCCGCCGGGGTGGCTTTCCTTATAATCGCGGCATTCCAATATACCCCCCAAGGATACCTTCATGGCCGATGCGCACGCCAAGATGACTCAAGCCACCCCGCAGGAGTTCATCATTTCTGTTCTCGCCGGATTGTTCGCCCCCCTGCTGGCGATTGTTCTGGTCGTCATGCTGATACTTGGGATCCAGGCCAAGCACTTGCCCGACACCTCCAGCGAAGCCGCCCAGAAGGCCATCCTTGAGCGCATCAAGCCTGTTGCCACGCTGGCCGCCGTCGACGCCAACGCGCCCAAGGTCGAGAAATCCGGCCAGGCAGTCTTCGATGCCGTGTGCACCACCTGCCACACGCCGGGCGCACTGGGCGCGCCCAAGTATGGCAACAAGGGGGACTGGGGGTCACGTATCAGCCAGGGCTACGACACCCTGATCAAGCATGCCATCGAAGGCATCCGCCAGATGCCGCCGCGCGGCGGCGACGGCGACCTGTCCGACACCGAAGTGGCTCGCGCAGTGGCCTACATGGCCGATGCCGCCGGCGCCAAGTTCAAGGCGCCGGAAGCCGCGGCCCCGGCCGCACCCGCCGCTGCCGCGGCAACTGCGGCCAAACCCGACCCGGCCAAGGGCAAGGCCGTCTACGAGGCCAGTTGCGCCGCCTGCCATGCCACCGGCGTGGCCGGCGCACCCAAGATGGGCGACAAGGCGGCCTGGGGGCCGCGCGTGAGCCAGGGCTACGCGACGCTGTATGACCATGCGCTGCACGGCATTCGCGGCATGCCGGCCAAAGGCGGCAATGCCGCCCTGTCGGAAGCCGATCTCGCCGACGCCGTAGGTTTCCTCATGACTCAGGGCGGCGGCAAGCTGTAAGTCGGGAAGCGCGCGCAACGGGCAGCGCGCCCACGCGCGCAGGGAACAGACAAGGAGAACAGTGGCCATGAGGCACGCCACATTGCCGACCGCGCGGGGGGATGGCGACATCCTGGCAGCGGTCGGGTATCTCGCCAGGCAAATCCATTCATGGCCAGTCTGAAACGCGTGTGTCCCCAATGCGGCAGCGACAAGATTCGCAGCGGCTCGCTGCACGCCCATGACGGGATGCGCCATCTGTTGCTCGACACGCCGTTACGCTGCCGCGACTGCCGTCATCGCTTCTGGATCTCCAATCCCCTGAAGCCCGTGCTGTTGCTGGCCACGGTCGTGGCACTGGTCGGCGTCACGGCGTGGCTTGCGCTCGATCGGCACGACGCTGCAACCGCCATGCAGGAACCGATCAGCCTGCCGCACGCCCGGGCCGAAAAAGGCGATGCCGAAGCCCAGTTGCAACTGGGCATGCGCTATGCCGAGGGCGATGGCGTGATCCAGAATGACAAGGAAGCGACCCGCTGGTTCGCCCTGGCCGCCGAGCAGGGTCTGCCCGAAGCGCAATACCAGTACGGTCTGGCCTTGCTGAAGGGACGCGGCGTCGTGCAGAACTATCAGGCAGCCTTCCACTGGATCGAAAAGCCCGCGAAACACGGCTACGCGAAAGCCCAATACAGCCTGGGGGACCTCTACCGTTATGGGACCGGCACCATGATGGACAAGGCGCGCGCCTATCTCTGGTTCAATCTCGCCGCCGCGCAAGGCATCGATGCGGCCGCCAAGGCGCGCGACAGCCTGATATGGCAGTTGAAGCCCGAACAGATCAGCGCAATGCAGGAGGAGGCCCGACGCATGAGCCCGGCGTCCGCCCCACCCGCTTCGGCCCGCCCGGAGCAGACGCCCGCCCCCGCCACGCCCTGAACGCGGGCGGTCCCGGCTTGACGCTCCGTTTTACGGATGCGCGTGCTCGCCGTCCTGGTCCGCCGCCACATCGAGCGGCCACAATCGATGGGCGTCCAGCTTCAATCGGGCATCTGCCGCCAACGCAGCGAACTGCGCCTGCTGGGCGTTCAACTGGCCTTCCAGCGCCAGCCGGCGGTTGAGCAACACCTGATCCAGACTGCCTTCGCCCAGGCTGTAGGCTCGCGCCGCCAGGCGCGCCGCCTCCGCCAGCGATTGGGCGGCGTGGTCGGCCTGCCGCCAGTTTGCCACCTGCGCCGTCGCCGTCTCGAAATCCGCGCGCGTCTCCTGGCGCAAGCGTTGCTCCAGGCGGATGGCTGCCTCCTCCGCGGTGGCGCTGAGCTGCTCGGCGGCCTGCTGGTCGGTACGTCGCGCGCTGCCCGGCAGCGTCAGCCCGACGCTGACGCCCAACTGGTGCTCGTTGCCGCCCAGTTCGTTTTTGTAGAACACGCCGACCGTGGGGTCGATGCCCCGACGGCTGGCCAGTTGCCGGGCTTCGGCCCGCAACACCTCGGCCTGACGCCGCGCGCGGAACAGTTCGTGATTGTGCGCCAGCACGGCGCTGACATAGTCCTCGGCCGGCCCGGCGGGCTCGACCGGCGACGGCAAGGTGTCGTCCGCCGCCACCGGCAGCCCCGGGTATTGCGCCATGAGCCGGCTGCGCGCCCGCTGCTCGCGCGTGGCCGCCTGCTGCTGCTGCAGACGCGCCTGCGCCAGCGCCGCTTCCGCGTTGACGCGCTCGGAACGCGGCGCCTCGCCCAGACGAATGCGCGCCTCCACGGCAGCAAGCTGCTGTTCGGCCAGATTCACCTGCGCCCGCCACAGCCGGGCCTGGCCGGCTTCGGTCAACCAGTCGAACCAGAACGCGAGCAGCTGCCGGCCGCTTTCGTGCATCGCTTCGCCGTAACTCGCCTCGGCATGGGCGGTCAACGCGCCGGCCAGCACACGGTCAGCCGCGGCGCGCCCGGGCAGGCGCAATGGACGCGACAGCGCCACGCCCCACTCCGTGAAACGATCCTGCGGCGTATCGATCCGGCGTTGCAGGGCATCCGCCCCCAGCACCCACTCTTCGCGCCCGCGACGCAGACTCTCGCTCTTCAGCGATTGCGCGGCGAATTCGCCGCGTGCCTGCGCCACCATGGGCGAGGCGTGCAGGGCGGCTTCGGCGGCGGCCGGATCGGGTAAATAGTCCGCACGGACCTGCGCGGCAAACGTCAGCGCCAGCGCCAGACCCAGTTTGTGCACGGCATTCATGCACGGTCTCCTTTCAGAATGAATTGGCGGTACAACAGCGGCAGCATCACCAGCGTCAGCAAGGTGGCGCTGACCAGGCCGCCGATGACGACGATGGCGAGCGGGCGCTGGATTTCGGAACCGGGGCCGCTGGCGAACAGCAGCGGCACCAGGCCGAACGCGGCGATGCTGGCGGTCATCAGCACCGGACGCAGCCGGCGCAGCGCACCGTCGCGGACGATGGCGTCGCCCTTCAAGCCCTCGCTGCGCAACTGGTTGAAGTAACTGACCAGCACCACGCCGTTCAACACCGCGATCCCCAGCAAGGCGATGAAGCCGACCGAAGCGGGCACCGACAGGTATTCGCCCGACGCCGCCAGCGCGAAAATGCCGCCGATCAGCGCCAGCGGCACGTTCATCATCACCAGCAGCGCCTGGCGCAGGTCGCCGAACGTGACGTACAGCAGAAAACCGATCAGCAGCAGCGCCACCGGCACCACGATCATCAGGCGTTGCGCGGCGCGCTGCTGGTTTTCGAACTGGCCCCCCCAGGCCAGGTGATAGCCGGCAGGCAGCTTGACCTGCGCCGCGACGGCGGCCTGGGCGTCGCTGACGAAGCTGACCAGGTCGCGCCCGGCGACGTTGGTCTGCACCACCGTGAAGCGCGCCGCGTTCTCCCGCTTCACCGCCACCGGGCCGTTGGTGCGCTTGAGATGCGCCACCTGATCGAGGCTGATTTCGCGGCCGTCCGCCAGCACCAGACGAATCGCCTGCAAGGCATCCGGCGACGCACGCAGGCCTGGCGGCCCGCGCAATTGCAGGGGTACGCGCCGCCCCTGCTGCTGGATCACGCCGATGACTTCGCCTTCCAGCTGGGTGCGCAGCAAGGCGGCGACGTCGTCGGCGGACAGGCCGAAACGGCCGGCGGCGTCGCGGTCGATTTCCGCCTGCAGATACTGCACCCCCTCGTTCTGCTGGGTGTACACGTCGGAGGCGCCGGGGACGTTCTCGACCGTCCTGAAAATCTCGCCCGCCAGCCGATTGAGCGTGGCAAGCTCGGGGCCGAAAATCTTGATCGCGACGTCGCCGCGCGAACCGGTGAGCATTTCCGATACCCGCATGTCGATCGGCTGGGTGAAGTTGTGGGCGATGCCGGGGAAACCTTCGACCACCTTGCGGATTTCTCCGGTCAGCCATTCCTTGTCCGGGCGGCGCCATTCGGCGATGGGTTTCAACACCAGAAACGAATCGGTGTCGTTGAGGTTCATCGGATCCATCCCGAGTTCGTCGGCCCCGACGCGGGCGACGATGCGCCGGATCTCCGGCACGTTTTTCAGCAGCGCCTGCTGCACCCGCAGATCCTGCGCGATCGATTCTTCCAGACTGATCGACGGCAGTTTTTCCAGCTGCACCAGAATGTCGCCCTCATCCATCACCGGCATGAAGGTCTTGCCGATCAGCGGGTACACGCCGGCCGCCGCCAGCATCAGCACGCCGGCCGTGGCGTAAACGAATTTCGGGTGTGCCAGCGCACGGTCGAGCAAGGGAATATAGATGCCCCGCGAGCGGCGCAGCAGCCACGGATCTTCGTGGGCGGCCTGCTTCAGCAGCCACGAGGCCAGCACCGGAATCACGCTGAGCGCCAGCAGCAGGGAAGCCGCCAGCGCAAACACGATGGTCAGCGCAACCGGCCGGAACAGTTTTCCTTCCAGCCCTTCCAGCGTCAGCAGCGGCAGGAAGACGATGGCGATGATGGCGATGCCCGACGCCACCGGGCTGGCGACTTCCTGCACCGCCCACAGCACGCGCTGGACCGGCCTGATTTCCGTGTTTTCCGGATCGTGCGCCAGGTGCGCGACGATGTTTTCCACCACCACCACCGCGGCATCGACCAAGAGGCCGATCGCGATCGCCAGCCCGCCCAGGCTCATCAGATTGGCCGACAGCCCGAACTGGCGCATCAGCACGAAGGTGGCCAGCACCGACAAGGGCAGGATCAGCGCCACCACAACAGCGGCGCGCAGGTTGCCGAGGAACAGCAGCAGCAGAACCACCACCAGCACCGCCGCCTCCAGCAGCGCCTTGCTCACGGTACCGACGGCGCGGTCGACCAGTTGCGCGCGGTCGTAGAACGTCGAGATCGTCACGCCCTTCGGCAGCGTGGCCTGAATCTCGGCGAGCCTGGCCTTGACGTTCTTGATGAGTTCGCCCGCGTTCACGCCCTTCAGGCCGATCACCAGGCCTTCCACCGCCTCGCCCTGGCCGTTTTGCGTCACCGCGCCGTAGCGGGTCAGCGCATCCATTTCCACGCGCGCCACGTCGCCGACGGTGACGACCACGCCGGCGACGCTCTTGACCCCGATGTGGCGCAGGTCGTCCAGGCTCGCGATCCCGCCGCTGACGCGCACTACCCAGGTTTCCTCGCCCTCGTTGACGCGCCCGGCGCCGTTGTTGCGGGTGTTGCTTTCCAGCGCCGTGCGCAATTCGTCGAGCGTCACCCCGCGCGCGGTCAGGGCGGCGGAATCGGGGCTCACGGCAAACGTGGCGACGTGGCCGCCGAGCGCGTTGACGTCGGCCACCCCCGGCAGGGCGCGCAGCTGCGGGCGGATCGTCCAGTCGAGCAGGGTGCGCTTTTCCGCCAGCGTCAGCGGCCCCTCGATGGTGAACATGAAGAGCTCTGACAGCGGGGTGGAAATCGGCGCCAGCCCGCCCGACACGTTGGCCGGCAGGTCGCCCTTGACGTTGGCGAAGCGCTCCGCCACCTGCTGGCGCGCCCAGTAGATGTCGGTGCCCTCCTCGAAATCGACGGTGATGTCGACCAGCGCGTTCTTCGACAGGCTGCGCAGGATGGTCTGGTGCGGAATCCCCAGCAGCTCGGTTTCAACCGGCTGGGTGATGCGCGCTTCCACTTCTTGCGGGGTCATGCCGGGCGCCTTCAGAATCAGCTTGACCTGGGTGGTGGACACGTCGGGAAAGGCATCGATCGGCAGCAGGTGAAAGGCGCGTACGCCCAGCCCCGCCAGCGCCAGCGCGATGACGAGCATCAGCCAGCGCCGTGCCAGCGCGAATTCGGTCAGGGTGTTGAGCATGGCTTATTCCCCCAACCATTGCGCCTTGAGCGCCGCCACGCCCTTGACGGCTACGCGGCTGCCCGCGGCCAGCCCGCCGACTTCCGCCTCGCTGGCATTCTGGCGCAGCAGTTGCACCGGCGTCGGCTGGAAGCCCTGCGCGGTTTCGACGAACACATACGGCTGCGCGTTTTGCCATACCAGGGCGGCGGCGGGCACGCTCAGGCTCTGCGTTGCCTGGCTGCCGGCGATCGCCGCCTGCACCGACTGGCCGGAGCGCAGCAGTTTCTGCGGATCGCTCAGGCTGGCGCGCGCCAGCACGCTCTGCGCGGCATTGAGCTGCGGCAGCAGCGCGATGATGCGCCCGCCGGCACGGCTGCCCGCCACACTGACGGTCTGGCCGACGGCGACCTGGCGCGCCTGCGCGGTCGACAGCGGGATCTCCAACGCCAGATCCGACAGATCCGCCACTTTCACCAGCGCCATGCCGGCATCCACGCGCTGACCCGGTTCGGCGACACTCTCCGTCACCACACCGGCGATCGGCGCGGTCAGCGTGATCGAACTGCCCGTCACCTTGCCCGTGCCCATCATGGACAGTGCGGTCTGTGCCGCGACCAGATTGGCATGCGCCGACTGGGCTTCGGAGCGGGCGGCGCGCAGGCGCGATTCCGCGATCAGGCCTTCGCCGAACAGTTTTTCGTCGCGCGCGGCATTGCTGGCCGCCAGTTGCGCTCTCAGCCGCGCCTGCGTCAGCGCATTCTGCGCTTCGGCCAGACCCGGCATCGACAGGGTGACGAGCGGGGCGCCGCGCTTGACCGTATCGCCCGCCTGCACATGCAACCGGGTGACCAGTCCGGCGCCGGCCGCGGCGGCCACATGCACGCTGGCGGGCGGCAGGGTCACCCGCGCCGTATAGGTCAGCGCCGGGCTGGCGGACTGCGCGGCGGCGACCACGGTGACGATGCCGAGATTTTTCTTCTGGACAGCGGTCAGGGACAGGACGTCGGCGGCAAAAGCGGGGGTGGCGCCCAACAGCGCCACGACGAGGATGCGGGTGGCAAAAAAACCAGTGGTCATGCTTGATCTCCATGAAAAAAAGACGGGCGCGCACAGCAGACGCGCCGACAGGACGATCAAACGAAGGGCGGCGCTAAAGCATGGGGAAAGGTATGGGGAGGCGGTGCCAGGCACAACGGCCGCAGCGGCGGCAAGTCCGCGCGGAGGCGTGCCGTCGCAGCGGTCGGTAGCGGTTGCCACGCTGTGGCCGGCGGTGTGGCAAGCGTGTCCGGCATCGCATGGCGCAGCCGCATACCCTGCGCCACCGCAATTTCCGCGCCGTGTTCATCGGCCGCCATCACATCGTAGAGCACCTCGGCGTATGCCTTCTGATGCCCATGCAGGAATCCCCCGTGGCCCGCATATCCGCCCGGCTGCGCCACGCCCGCGTGGGCATGGATGAACGGCGCCATCGTCTGCAGGACGATGACGAGCCAGAGCATCAAAAAGCGGGGCAAGCGGCAGGTCACGGTGAACGGGGGAAATCAGGCCTGTAAATAATGGGGACGTTTTCGGAATCCGCAGGATCGTGGCTGCATCCTGCGCATTGCAGCTTAAGCCAGCCTTAAGTCGCGGCCATGCGCCAGCTTAATCGGGGATTTCACGCAGTTCAATTCGCGATTTCGTACCACGGCGGCGGCCAGGCGGACACGGCGTTGCGCACCGACACCGTGACGACCGCTTAAGGCTCCCCTAAGAAAGCCCGCCTACAGTGGCCTCATCGCATGACAGCAGGAGGTCACCATGTCGCATCCCACCACGATACAAGCCCGCCGGGTATACGACCCGCTGCTGCGGCTGCTGCACTGGGCCATCGCGCTCTCCATCGTGGCGCTCATCGTCACCAGCCAGCTGGCCGACTGGTTCGAGCACGGCCCATATGAGAAAACGCTCTGGAATCTGCACATTGTCATCGGCTACACCCTGACGGCGGGTCTGCTGACACGCCTGCTGTGGGGCTTGGTGGGCCCGCTCAGCGCACGCTGGCGCGATCTGTGGCATCCCGCCGTGTGGAAGGAGAGCCTGCGGACACTGCGTCTGCCCGCGACGCATCGCGCCGGCCACGACCCGCTCGCCAGCCTGGCCTATCTGCTCGCCTACGGCGTGATGGCGCTGATGGTCGTTACCGGGCTGGGGCTGGCCGCCAGCGAATTCCAGACCGGGCCGCTCGCCGGCTGGCTAGGCGATGCGGCCTGGCTGGAGGATGTGCTGAAAGAGCCGCACGAATTCGGCTTCAGCCTGCTGCTCGGTTTCATCGGACTGCACCTGGCTGCGCTGGTGTTCCACCAATGGCGCGGCGAACGGGTCGCACAAAGCATGGTGACCGGCAAGCAATACCTCGGGACGGAAAGCGGGGTGCGGCATGATTAAGCCCCTTCTCTACGGTGGCCTGGCGGTATTCGGCATGGTCTCCGTCGTGGCGGCAGCCGACAGCCCTGCCAGTCTGATGGCGCAGTACGCGCAGCAGGCGGGCGTGTCGGGGTCGGCCCTGTCCGCCACGCGTGGCGAGGCGCTCTACCGCACCGAACATGCGGGCCGCGACGGCCAGACCGTGAGCTGCGCCAGCTGCCATACCGCCAATCCGGCCCAGGCCGGGCGCACTCGCGTCGGCAAGCGCATCGAGCCGCTGGCGCCGGCAGCCCATCCGCAACGCTTCACCGATGCGGCCAAGGTCGAAAAATGGTTCCGGCGCAATTGCCAGGACGTTCTGCAGCGCGAATGCAGCGCGCAGGAAAAAGGCGATTTCATCACCTGGCTGAGCCAGATCAAATAGGGAGGCAGCATGAATTATCTACTACGTGGAATCGGCGTCGTCGCGGCGGTCGGCGTGTTCAGTCTGTTGACGTTTTCGCTGCCTTCGGGCGAGGCGCACGGCGATGGCGGCGGCAATGTCCTGCCGCGGACGATCAACCAAGCCTGGCAACAGGAATGCGCCAGCTGCCATCTCGCCTATTCGCCGGCTTTTTTGCCCCAGGCATCGTGGCGCCGCCTGATGAGCGGGCTCGACCGGCACTTCGGCGAAAACGCCAGTCTTGATCCGGCCACGCAGGCTGATATCCTGCGGTTTCTGGAAGCCAACGCCGCCGACAGCGGCAGCAGCCCGATAGGCCGCAAGGTCATGAAGCGCATGCCGGCCGGCGAGGCGCCGCTGCGCATCACCGACACCCGCTGGTTCGTGCACAAGCACGACGAGGTGTCGCAGTCGGTGTGGTCGCGCAAATCGATCGGCTCTGCCGCCCATTGCGCCGCGTGCCACCGGCAGGCGGAACAGGGCGTGTTTGACGAGGACACGGTGAAGATTCCGAAATAGCTGCCGGGGGAAGAAGCGGAGCGATGCGCATATTGCTGGTGGAAGACGACCGCATGCTGGGCGACGGCCTGCAGGCCGGGCTGACCCAGGCGGGCTACGCCGTCGACTGGCTGCGCGACGGCGAGGCGGCGGTGACGGCCCTGTCCACCGAGTCGTTCGCGGCCGTGGTGCTCGACCTCGGACTGCCGAAACGCGACGGCCTGTCGGTGCTGCAGTGGCTGCGTGGACGTCATGACGCGACGCCGGTACTGATCCTGACCGCGCGCGACCAGCTGGAAGACAAGGTGCGCGGGCTCGATCTGGGGGCCGACGACTATGTGCTGAAGCCGTTCGACCTCGACGAGATCACGGCTCGCCTGCGCGCGCTGGTGCGACGCGCCCACGGCCGCCCGGAACCGCTGCTCACCCTCGGCGAGATCGCACTCAATCCGGCGGCGCGCAGCGTGACGCGCGCCGGCCAGGCCATCGAACTGACCCCGCGCGAATTCGACCTGCTGCACCTGCTGCTGGAAAACACCGACCGGGTGCTGACCCGCCGCACGCTGGAAGAGCAGCTCTACACCTGGAACGACGCGGTCGACAGCAATGCGCTCGAAGTCCACATCCATCACCTGCGGAAGAAGCTCGGCATCGACCTGATCCGCACCGTGCGCGGCGTTGGCTACATGGTGTCGACAGCAGGGTCTGCGCCATGAGCCGGCCGTATTCCTTGCGCCGACGGCTGGTCTGGCTGCTGACCGGCTCGGTGGCAACGATATGGCTGCTGTCCGCACTGGTGGTATACCAGCGCGCGCACCACGAGGCGGACGAATTGCTCGATGCCCAACTGGCCCAGGTCGCCGACACCCTGCTGGCGATCGTGGCCGGCGGAGAGATCAAGCACTTCGTGAAGGAATTTCACAAACACGCCCCGGACTTTTCAGTGCCGATCGCATTTGAGGTGTGGCGCAGCAAAGACGATAAAAGCAAGCGCCTGGTGATGTCACCCGGTCACAACGGATTTGAATCCGGAACGGTGCCGGGTTTCAGCGAACAGCGTCATCTGGGTGCGTACTGGCGTCTTTACACGGTGCAGGATGACGACGCCGAATACCGGGTAGTAGTCGGCCAGGCCCATGCCGCGCGCGAGAACCTGGCACGCGAAATCGGCCTGTCGCTGCTGCTTCCCGCCGCGCTGGCGATGCCGCTGATGGCGCTGGCGGTCTGGTGGGGCGTCGGCCGCACCCTGCGGCCGGTGGATGCGGTCGCCCGTCAGGTCGGCGCGCTCGACGCACAGGCGCTGACGCCGCTCGACGAGTCGCCCGCCCTGCCGGAAGAAATCGCCCCCCTGCGCACCGCGCTCAATGCGCTGATCCGGCGCGTCACCGAAGCATTTGAAAACGAGCGCCGTTTCACCGCGGATGCCGCGCACGAACTGCGCACCCCGCTGGCGGCATTGAAAATACAGGCGCAGGTCGCGCTGCGCGCGCAAACGGCTGACAGCCAGCAGCATGCGCTGGCGCAGGTGATCGCCGGGGTGGACCGGATGACCCACCTGGTCGAGCAATTGCTGACCCTCGCACGCGTCGACCCGGCTACGCAGGGCAGCCCGCCCGCCCCCCTGGATCCCGCAGAAATCGTGGCGACGGTGTGCGAGGAACTTTTACCTCAAGCGCAACGCCGGGGGCAAACCCTGACGGTCGATGCGGCAGCGGGATGTCGTATCGCCATCACGGCGGCATGGCTGCAGGTCGCGGTCCGCAACCTGCTCGACAATGCCGTGCACTATGCAGGGGAAGGCGCGCGGATCGACGTACGCATCGCGCACCGCGGAACGGGCTGTGCCATCACCGTCGCCGACGATGGCCCGGGCGTGGCGCCTGCACTACGGTCGCAACTCAGCGCCCGTTTCGTGCGCGGAGAGGTCGAAAACGAGGGATGCGGCCTCGGTCTTTCCATCGTCGCGCGCATTGCGGCACTCTCACATGCCCGACTTGAACTGGGGGATGGACTACAGCGTGCGGAGGGCGGTCACGGGTTTGCTGCCACGCTGCACTTCAACGCAACGACCGTTCCCGCCTGACCGCACAGGGCAGCGTTAGCGGCGGGAACCGGACCCCATGCCCGATCCAGGTCTTGTCCGCTATGGCGCAGGCTGGATCGCGGTGACGGTCAGGGCATTGTCGAGGCGCTCGACATGAAATTTCACTGCATCGCCTACTTTGAGGCCCTTCATCAGTTCCGGTGGCCGCACCCGGAACACCATGGTCATGGCAGGCATGTCGAGGTTGACGATCGGCCCATGTCGCAGGGTGAGCTTGCCGTTGGCGGCATCCACCCGACGCACGACGCCGTCGGTCATCACCTGGGCCTGCGCCGCCGGCGGGGCCGCAGGTTCGGCGCGCAGCGGGGAAACGATCGCCAGCGCGGCAAGCAATGGAATCCATGTCTTCATTTCAGCTCCTTCATGTATTGCTATCGATAGCGTTCAATGACCGGCGTGGCCGGTGGGTTTGCGCACAGTCACTTCGACGTCGCCCGGCATGCCCTGGGGCGAGGCGGCTTGCGGCGCGCGCACGGCCGGCTCGGCCGACGCGTCGAGGACTTCGCGCGCCTGCGTGCCGGGTGGCTGCCTGTACCAGCCAGCGTCGGAATAGTCGCCGCGGGCCTGTCCGCGCCGCACCTTCATGATACTGAACATGCCGCCCATCTCGACCGAGCCGAAGGGGCCTCGGCCGGTAACCATCGGCAACGTGTTGTCGGGCAGTGGCATCTCCATGTCGGCCATGTCGGCCTCGCCCATTGCCATGTAGTCGGGAATGAGCTTGTTGATCCTGCTCGCCAGGGACATCTATTTCCGGGGTAACGAGCAGCGACTAACAGCTATTGTTTGTAGCGATTGATCGAAACCCCGCCCACTACGGGGTTTCTTTTTTCTGGGGTGCTTACAGACGAGGTACCGGAAGAATGAACAACGGCCGCCGCGGCCCGGGTTTCCGTTCCGTTCATGAACGGCGCTTGCGTGGTTCATAATGCACGACCGCACGCATGATTTCCGAATAGGGAAAATCGGCGATGTCGCCGAAGCGCGCCTGGCCCTGCAGCACGGTCAGCGCGACGTCGACCGTGCCGTCGGCAGCGCCGTCGAGCGCGGCCGACAACCCGCGCGCACCGCCGCACTGGGCACGGATTTCCTTGCCGAACGGCCACGGCACATCCGAATTGATCCGAAGCGCGAACTGCGCGTTCTCATGCAGATTCCGGTAAAACGTCAGGCAATGTTCGCGCATCGCGGGATCGCCGCATGCAATCGCCTCGCGCTCGGCGAGATTCACCTTGCGCGAGCGGTCACAGCGCACGCAGAGGGACAGCAGGGCTCGCTCGAACGGGCAACTGTATTCGATATGCGCCTTGCGGGCCAACCTGTAAGCGGCTTCGTTGTACTCGGCCATATCCATCCGGGAAATATAATTGTCCGGCAATCAGCGCAGGCGGATCCATCGCATGGCCGGGTTGAAGAACACTTACCAGTCGTCCCCAGTCAGCCGCTGATCCAGTTCGCGCTCCGCCGTCAGCGTCTCCTGGGCGGCGATCTCGTTCTCGGCGAAGATCATCTTGTATTTATCGCCGGTGTTGGGATCGAGCGTCTTGCGCAACGCGTTGACGTGGGCCCTGGCTTCCTTGAAGCTTGGCCATTCAGCCTGCTTTTCCAGTACCTTGAACATTCCCAGACGAAAAACGTAGTAGGGCATGGCGATTCCTTAATTCAGTCTGCCGTGGCACAGCTTGTACTTCCTGCCGGAACCGCACGGGCAGGGATCGTTGCGGCCAACCTTGGGATAGCCCTCGCCCGCGGCCGCGGCCTGATCGACTTTGACGAAGTCCTGACCCTCGTCGTATTCGGTGTGCTGGAACTGGACATTCGACGGCTCGTGCGGCTCGACCGCCTCGACGTCCTCGGGCGCGCGGATCTGCACGGTGGTGGTGATCTGCGTGACTTCGGTCTTGATCGCCGTCAGCATGGCTGAAAACAGCTCGAACGCCTCGCGTTTGTATTCCTGCTTCGGCTGCTTCTGCGCGTAGCCGCGCAGGTGAATGCCCTGGCGCAGATGATCCAGTGCGGACAGGTGTTCACGCCAGTGGGTATCCAGGCTTTGCAGCATCACCGCGCGTTCGAACTGGCGCAGGCCGTCCGCGCCGACCAGGACTTCCTTCTCGCGGTAGATTTCACCGGCCGTGTCCAGAACCTTTTTGCGCAGGCCGTCTTCGCTCAGGGTCTTGTCCCCCTCCAGCCATTGCGCGAGCGGCAGATCGAGCGAGAACTGCGCGGCCAGGGTTTTTTCCAGTCCGGCCACGTCCCACTGCTCGTCCATGCTGCCCGGCGCAATATGCAGGTTGATCGTCTCGTCCAGTACGTCGTCGCGCATGGCACGAACGGTTTCGCCGATGTCGGTGCTCGCCAGCAGTTCATTGCGCTGCTCGTAGATCACCTTGCGCTGGTCGTTCGAGACGTCGTCGTATTCGAGCAGTTGCTTGCGGATGTCGAAGTTGCGCTGCTCGACCTTGCGCTGTGCGTTCTCGATCGCGCGCGTCACCCACGGATGCTCGATGGCCTCGCCCTCGGGCATCTTCAGCCGGTTCATGATGGCGGCGACGCGGTCGGACGCAAAAATGCGCAGGAGCGGGTCTTCCAGCGACAGGAAGAAACGGCTGGAACCGGGGTCTCCCTGGCGCCCTGAACGGCCGCGCAGCTGGTTGTCGACGCGTCGTGATTCGTGACGCTCGGTACCGATGATATGCAGGCCGCCGGCCGCCACCACGGCATCGTGATGCGGCTGCCAGGCCTCCCTGAGCGCGCTGATGCGGACATCCTTGTCGCTATCGGACACGGTCTCGTCGTTGTGGATCGCGTCGATCTCTTTCTGGATGCTGCCGCCCAGCACGATGTCGGTACCGCGGCCCGCCATGTTGGTGGCGATGGTAATGCCGCCCGGCATGCCCGCCTGCGCGATCACTTCGGCCTCGCGCTCGTGCTGCTTGGCATTCAGCACATTGTGCGGCAGCCCGGCCCGGGTCAATTCGGCCGACAGATGCTCATTGGCCTCGATCGAGGTGGTGCCGACCAGCACCGGCTGGCCATTGGCGTGACGCGTGCGGATGTCGTGGATCACGGCCTGATCGCGTTCGTGTCCGGTCCGATAGACCTGATCGTGCTCATCCTTGCGGATCATGGGCCGATGGGTCGGGATGACCACGGTTTCCAGACCGTAGATGCTCTGGAATTCGAACGCCTCGGTGTCGGCGGTACCGGTCATGCCCGACAGCTTCTGGTACATGCGGAAGTAGTTCTGGAAAGTGATCGACGCCAGCGTCTGGTTTTCCTTCTGGATCGTCACGCCTTCCTTGGCTTCCACCGCCTGATGCAGGCCTTCCGACCAGCGGCGCCCGCTCATCAGGCGGCCGGTGAATTCGTCGACGATAATGACTTCGTTGTTCTGCACCACGTAGTGCTGGTCGCGGAAATACAGTGCGTGGGCACGCAGCGCGGCATACACATGGTGCATCAGCATGATGTTGGACGCGTCGTAGAGGCTGCCGCCGGGTTGCAGGAGACCCATCTCGGTGAGGATGTCCTCGACCTTCTCGTGCCCGGTTTCGGACAACAGCACCTGGCGCGCCTTCTCGTCGACCGAGTAGTCGCCCTCGGATTCCTCATTCGCCTGCCGCGTCAGGCGCGGCGGCACCAGGTCGACCTGCTGGTACAAGGCGGTGTTCTCTTCCGACTGCCCGGAAATGATCAGCGGCGTACGCGCTTCGTCGATCAGGATCGAGTCGACTTCGTCGATGATGCCGAAGGCCAGCGGACGCTGCACCTTCTCGTCCATCTGATAGACCATGTTGTCCCGCAGATAGTCGAAACCGTATTCGTTGTTGGTGCCGTAGGTGATGTCGGCGGCGTAGGCGGCCTGTTTTGCATCATGCGGCATCTGCGACAGGTTGACGCCGGTCGTCAAGCCGAGAAAGCCGTACAGCCGCCCCATCGATTCGGCGTCGCGCTGCGCCAGGTAGTCGTTCACCGTGACCACATGCACGCCCTTGCCGGCCAATGCGTTCAGGTAGGCGGCCAGGGTCGCCATCAGCGTCTTGCCTTCGCCCGTCCGCATCTCGGCGATCTTGCCGTCGTGCAATACCATGCCGCCCACCATCTGCACGTCGAAATGGCGCAGGCCCAGAATGCGGCGGGACGCTTCGCGCACCACGGCAAAGGCTTCCGGCAGCAGCGCATCGAGCGCCTCGGCCTGGTCCAGCCGCGACTTGAATTCGGCCGTCTTGCCGGTCAGTTCGGCATCCGACAGTTTTTCCATTGCCGGCTCCAGCGCATTGATCGCTTTCACCTTTTGCAGGTATTGTTTGACCAGCCGGTCGTTGCGGCTGCCGAAGACTTTCTTGATGAGGGATTGCAGCATGAGGGGCCCGAAGATGTCCGCAGGACGCGGTAAATCGTTGAATTTTAACATAGCGGGGCGGGCTTGCCGTGTAGCCCCCGTGTCTCGCGCATGAGCGTTTCGAGCCTGGCCGATCTGCTCGCCAGCCAGTTGCCGAATGGCCTGGCCGTGCGCGCCCGCATCCTGCTCAAGACCCAGGCGGCGCTTGATCGTTCCCTGCCCGCCGCGCTGGCCGGGCACGTTCGCGCGATGCAGCTGGAAAACGACGTATTGCGCCTCGCCTGCGATAGCGGCGCCGTCGCCAGCCGCCTGCGCCACCAGACCGATGCGCTGATCGCCAGCCTCGACAAGTGCGGGGTCGTGGCGACGGCCGTGCGCATCAGCGTCAACCCCGAACTGCTGGCACGCCCTATCCACCCCGTCGAGAAAACCGGCCTGTCATCCGCCACCCTGGACGGGCTGGCTCATCTCAATGCAGAAATAGAAGATGGACCGCTGAAGGACGCCCTGGACACGCTGTTGCGCCACCACCGGGAAGTCTGACCGGCCGGCGCGCGCACGCCCCGCACCCATCGTGTGAAGGCGCGTTGAGCGGCCCATAGCGGTACGTTGTGCATCGCAAACCAGCCGGCCAGTGTCATACTGCCGGCCTTGCCCTCATGCGCCGTGGGGGGGGCTGGCTCAAATCGGGCACTCATCCTGTCTTTTCGCACATGTATTCAGCACAACGTATTTTCCAGCGTCAGCGCCTGCTCTTGTGGCTGGGCATCCTGCTCGCAGCCGGATTCTTCGCCACGACACTGAGCAGTTACTACGTGTCGAAGCAGACGATCCTGAACGCCATCGCCGCCCAGGAACTGCCGCTCACAGCGAGCAATATCTATTCCGAGATCCAGAAGGATCTGGTACGGCCCGTACTGATCTCGTCGACCATGGCGCACGACACCTTCCTGCGCGACTGGGCCCTGGGCGGAGAACGCGACGTCGACGCCATGGCCCGCTATCTTCGGGAGATCAAAACGCGCTACGGCGCGTTCAGCAGTTTCTTCGTCTCCGACCGCAGCGCCAACTACTACACCGGCGAAGGCATTCTGAAGCAGGTGTCGCCCAAGGCATCGCGCGACGCCTGGTACTACCGGGTGCGCGCCATGCCGGAGCCCTACGAGATCAATGTCGACCCCGATCTCGCCAACCGGGATGCGCTGACCATTTTCGTCAACTACCGCGTCTTTGATTTCGACGGCCGTTTCCTCGGTGCCGCCGGCATCGGCCTCACGGTGGACGCCGTGCGTCATCTCATCTCGAATTACCAGCAGCGCTTCCAGCGCACCATCTATTTCGTCGATGCCCATGGCAAGACCGTTCTGTTCGGCAACCAGTCGGGGCGCCAGGAAATCGACCTGCGCGCGACGCCCGGCCTGCGCGACATCGTCGATCGCATCCTGCGCGAGAAATCCGGCGCCTACCAGTTCAGGGACAGCCATGGCCTGCACCTGCTCAACGTGAACTATGTTCCCGAACTCAAGTGGTACCTGTTCGTGGAAAAAGGTGTGGACGAAGCACTGGCCGACATTCGCCGCACCCTCTACATCAACCTCGCGATATGCCTGGGCATCACCCTGCTGGTGCTGTTCCTCACCCATGCCGTGCTCGCACGTTACCAGCGCCGCATCGAGAACATGGCCGCCACGGACAAGCTCACCGGCCTGCTCAACCGCCAGGCCTTCAACCTCCTGATCGACAAGATTTTCGCCGAAAGTCGGCGCGATTCCCGTCCGGTTTCCATTCTCCTGATCGACGTCGACCATTTCAAATCGATCAACGACCGGTTTGGCCACGCGGGGGGAGACCGCATCCTGAGCCAGATCGCGTCCCAGCTCCTGAAAGGATTGCGAACCTCGGACATCGCCATACGCTGGGGAGGAGAAGAATTCCTGGTCGTGCTCAAGGGCAGCGCGCTCGACTCGGCGCATCGGGTGGCGGAACAGCTGCGCCTGAGAATCGAGCAGGCGCCATTCATGGTGGGTACGCAAGCCGTCCCGGTCACCATCAGTATCGGCATCAGCCAGTACAATGGCGTCGAGCCTTGCGAGCAGGTCATCAGCCGGGCGGACGCCAGCCTGTATGCGGCAAAGCATGGCGGGCGCAACCGCGTCCTCTCCGCCGCATGACCTCCCCAGGACGTCATGCCAGGTCGCGCCAGTGGCCCATGATGCGACACCCTGTTCCAGCTTTGGCAAACCTGACGCGGCCACATCGCCGTGACCGCAGACGTGAGCATTGAGCGACTGCAGCCCCATTGAAAAAAGGCCGCCTTGCGAGGGCGGCCTTTTTGTTTACAGCGGCGGGATATTACTTGACGACCAGCTCGACGCGGCGGTTCTTGGCGCGGCCTTCGCGCGTCGCATTGCTGGCGACAGGCCGTTCTTCGCCATAGCCCTTGGTGGTCAGGCGATCCGCGGCGATGCCCTTGCTGACGAAGTAATCGTACACGGACTTGGCGCGACGTTCGGACAGGCCCTGGTTGTATTTCGCCGGGCCGGTGCTGTCGGTATAGCCCACCACGTCCACACCGATGTCCGTACGGCGATCCAGCACGGTCACGGCTTCGTCGAGGATGGTGATGGCGTCCGGACGCAGACGGGCGGAATCGAACTCGAAGTTCACCCCTTCCAGAATCACCACTCTGTCGCCCGACTGGGCTTTATCGAGCTGCTGCGCGGGCGAAGTCGTGAGCGCCGGCGCGACGGGCGCCGGTTGCACGGCCGGGGCCGGGGCGGGTTCCGGCATGGGAGCGGGTTCGGCAACCGGAGCGGGTGCGGGTTCCGCTTTAGGCTTGGGCTGAGCCTTTTGACCCAGGGCGAAATTCAGGCCCACGCTGATGATCGCGTCGCCGAAGTCATTCGCACCGAACGCCTTGGTGGGGTTGTTGTCGAGGCGGTAACGGGCATCCGCGCGCAAGGAAATATTGTCCGTCAGGCGCTTCATGATGCCCAGACCGATATTGCCCATCACGCCGGTGTCATGCTTGCCCGGAATGCTGGCGTACTGGGCGCCGATTCCCAGTACGCCGTAGGGCGTGAAACTGGCGTCGCGGTTGAAGAGGTAAAGCGCATCGACGCCCAGACCCCACAGGTCGTAATTCCCGCTTCCGGTCTTGTAGTCGAGCGAACTGCCTGTCAGCGACAGTTCCAGGTTCAGATGCTGCGAGATCGGCTTGCCGAGCGCCAGACCCCCTCCCCAGCCGTCATCGGCACGACGATCATTATCCGAGAACGTGTAGTTCACGGTGGGCGCGACGTAGAGACGGTCGTCCGCGGCATGCACCTGCAAGGCCGTTCCGGCAAGTGCGATGAGAACGGATAAGGTTTTGATACGCATAGATTTACTCCCTGGAATCATGTGGACGTGAAAATTGTCTTGTGAATCATACCGTAAATGAACGCCTTCATCTAAACACGCGGGAACGGCCTGGCACCATGTCGATTCCAGAATGGCCGTCTGCCGCCCGAATACGGCAACGCCTGGAAGTTTTACTTATAGCATCGATTCCCTGCGGGGAAATGGCTTCGATACGCCGCGGCTCATCTCAGCACCATCCGCTCCACCACAAACAACAGGGCCGCGACGAACCCGAAAACGATCGCAAAGCGCAGCACCCGGCCCATATATCCGAGGTACTTCCGGTTGCCGGTCAATAGCCAGGTCAATCCCAGCGCCGCCACCGTGATGAGCACGACAACGATCAACAGGCGGACAATGATCATCAGGCGGCAAGCGGGTGCAGGTGGCGGAAGGCGGCCGGGACGTCCTCGTCTTGCGCAAAATTGGCGAACTCCCAGGACTCCTGGTGCTGCAGCAGTTCGCGCAGCAGCGCATTGTTGAGCGCATGTCCGGATTTGTACGCCTCGAAAGCCCCGATGACGGGATGCCCCAGCAAATAAAGATCGCCCATGGCATCGAGCACCTTGTGCTTGACGAATTCGTCGTCAAAGCGCAGGCCATCCTGGTTCAGCACGCGGTATTCGTCCATGACAATGGCGTTGTCGAGCGAGCCGCCGAGCGCGAGCCCGCTGTTACGCAGGGCCTCGACTTCGTGCATGAAGCCGAAGGTGCGGGCGCGCGCGACCTCTTTCGTGTAGGCCGTATCGGCAAAATCGATCCTGACGGTCTTGCCGCTCTTGTCGAACACGGGGTGCTTGAAGTCGATGGTGAATTCGATCCTGAAGCCGTTGTGCGGGACGAAACGCGCCCATTTGTCGCCGTCGCGCACTTCGATCGGCCGGGTGATGCGCACGTAACGCTTGGCGGCGTCCTGTTCGACGATGCCGGCGGACTGCAGCAGGAACACGAACGGCGCCGAGGAGCCGTCCATGATGGGGATTTCCGGGCCGGTCAGATCGACCAGCAGGTTATCGATGCCGAGGCCGGCGAGCGCCGACATCAGGTGTTCGACGGTCGCCACCCTGGCCGGCCCGGATTCGAGCATCGAACACAGCCGGGTGTCGGTGACGAGATAAGGATCGGCCTTGAGTTCGGCCGGTGGGTCGAGATCCATGCGCCGGAACACGATGCCGGTGTCGGGCCCGGCCGGGCGCAGGGTCATCTCGACCTTGACGCCGGAATGCAGGCCGACGCCGGTCGCCTTGACGGGCGTTTTCAGAGTGCGTTGTTTGATCATTCCGTCATTTTAACCGGTCGCGCGTCGGGCAACCCCATGCATGGAACGGGAATAGGACCCGGCTCCATGCGAACGAGTTCACCCGGCATGGACTTCTCCCCGCACAGAACATCGATCCCGCGCTGGGCGTAACCCAGCGCGGGATCGTACGCGGCGACAACCCCGCTCAGTCCGCCTGGCGACGCAGGAAGGCCGGAATGTCCAGGGTGTCGATGCCGGAATCGGTCATCGCCTGGATGGTGCGGCTACGCCGGCTGGTCATCACGCTGGGCAGTTCTTCGCTGTGGCCGTTCATCATCGGTGCATCGTCGGTGCCGGTGCGGATGATCTGCATCGGCTTCTGGCTCTGCCGGGAGACGGGATTGCCGAGGCCGGTGGCCACCATGGTGACACGCAGGGCATCCTCCATCGTGTCGTCGAGCACCTGGCCGACGATGACGGTGGCTTCCTCGGCGGTGAAACTCTTGATGGTATTCATCACCTCGTGGATTTCCTTCATCTTGACGGTGGACGAAGCGGTGATGTTGACCAGCACGCCGCGCGCGCCGGCGAGGTTGACGTCTTCCAGCAAAGGACTTGCCACGGCCTGCTCGGCCGCGACGCGCGCACGGTTTTCGCCGTTGGCCTGTGCCGAACCCATCATCGCCATGCCCATTTCACTCATCACGGTGCGCACGTCGGCGAAATCGACGTTGACCAGACCAGGACAATTGATGACTTCGGCGATGCCGCCGACGGCGCCGTGCAGCACGTTGTTGGCGGCCTTGAAGGCATCGAGCATGGAGACGTCGTCGCCCAGCACCTGCATCAGCTTCTCGTTGGGGATGATGATCAGTGAATCGACGTGGCGGGACAGCGCCTCGATGCCGGCGTTGGCGGCACGCACGCGCTTGCCTTCGAACATGAAGGGCTTGGTCACCACCGCCACGGTGAGAATGCCGAGCTCCTTGGCGACCTCGGCCACGACCGGCGCGGCGCCGGTGCCGGTGCCGCCGCCCATGCCGGCGGTGATGAACAGCATGTCGGCGCCGTCGATCATCTCGGCGATGCGTTCGCGGTCTTCCAGCGCGGCTTCGCGCCCCACTTCCGGGTTGGCGCCAGCCCCCAGACCCTTGGTGATCCCATTTCCCATCTGCAACTGCAGCCTGGCCTGATTGCGCTTGAGTGCCTGCGCATCGGTATTGATGGCGATGAATTCCACACCGCTCAATCCGGAAGTGATCATGTGATCGACCGCGTTGCCCCCGCAGCCGCCCACGCCGATCACCTTGATTACTGCATCCTGGGTATCTACATCCATCAGTTCAAACATGCTGTGCTCCTCTTTTGTCCAGATCAAAAACCACACTCAAAATCCATTGACGTGTTTGCCGCGATGTATCGATACATCCGGCACGACCGCCAAATTCCGTTCCGATGCCGCGGCCCTGGCCAGCCTGCCCCGCCATCAGAAATTCCCCTTGAACCAGCTCTTCATGCGTTCAAAAATATCCTTGAGATTGCCGCTCGACAGCTTCGGCGCATCGCGACTGCGTGCTTCCAGCCCGGCCATCAGAAGCCCCACACACGTGGCGTAGCGCGAGTTGCGGACAACCTCCGACAGCCCTCCTTCATAACGCGGCCAGCCCATTCTTACCGGCATGTGAAAGACCTCTTCGCCGAGTTCGACCATGCCCTGCATGGCAGCCGAACCGCCGGTAATGACGATGCCGGACGACAGCAGTTCCTCGAATCCGCTGCGACGCAGTTCGGCCTGCACCAGCGAATACAGTTCTTCCATGCGCGGCTCGATGAACTCGGCCAGCGTCTGCCGCGACAGCGTGCGCGGCGGGCGGTCACCGATACCGGGTACCTCGATCATGTCCCGTGCGTCGGCCAGCTGGCGCAATGCGCAGCCGTATTGAATCTTGATGTCTTCGGCTTCTTTCGGTGGCGTGCGCAGCGCCACCGCGATATCGTTGTTGACCTGGTCGCCCGCCACCGGAATCACCGCGGTATGACGGATCGCGCCGTTGGTGAACACGGCGATGTCGGTGGTGCCGCCGCCGATATCGACCAGGCAGACGCCAAGTTCCTTCTCGTCCTCGGTCAGCACCGCCATCGCCGAAGCGAGCGGCTGCAGCACCAGATCGGCGACTTCGAGCCCGCAGCGGCGCACGCACTTGATGATGTTCTGCGCCGCCGACACCGCGCCGGTGACGATGTGCACCTTCACTTCGAGGCGCACCGCGCTCATGCCGAGCGGATCGCGCACGTCTTCCTGGCCGTCGACGATGAATTCCTGCGGGATGGTGTGGAGGATCTGCTGGTCGGTCGGGATGTTCACCGCGCGCGCGGTCTCCACCACGCGATCGACGTCCATCTGGCTGATTTCCTTGTCCTTGATGGCGAACATGCCGTGCGAGTTGAAGCTCTTGATGTGGCTGCCGGCAATGCCTGTGTAGACCTCGCGGATCTTGCAGTCGGCCATCAGTTCGGCTTCTTCCAGCGCGCGCTGGATGGCGTTGACGGTGGCTTCGATGTTGACCACCACGCCGCGCCGCAGGCCGCGCGACGGATGGGTGCCCATGCCGATGACATCCAGCATGCCTTCGTCATTGATTTCCGCAACGATACAAACGATCTTGGATGTGCCGATGTCGAGCCCGACGACAAGGTTCTTGGGATCTCTTGGCTTGCTCATGTTTTACTCGATTTGAAAGGGGCGATGCCTTTCGGCATGCGCAGGGCAAAGCCGTCGCTGTAGCGCAGATCGACCATCAGCGGGGCAGGCGTGGCGGCCGCAGCCTGTCCGTCCTGCACGGAGCGGGGGAACAGGCGCGGATAGAGGCTGACGAAACGCGCCAGCCGCGCGTCGGTCTGCATGCGGCCAAGTGCCAGCTGCATTCCGGTGTCGAGATGAATGCGCCAGGCGCGGCGGGACGACAGCCGCAGTTCCTCGATCGTCATGCCGAGCGGGGCGAGCGACGCCTGATAGCGGCGATAGGCTGCCACGACCTCGGCGCTGCTGCCCGCGGGGCCGATCAGTCGCGGCAGCCGGGTGGACACCGCGGCGCCGAACACCTCGCCCGTCTCGCTGACCAGCGCATCGTCGTTCCATCGGGCAAACGGTACGTGTTCGGTCAACGAAACCACCAGCGTATCGGGCCAGCGGCGCTCCACGCGGGCTTCCCGTACCCAGGGCAGTTTTTCCAGACTGTTGCGCACGCGTTCGAGATCGACCGTGAAAAAGGTGCCGTGCACCTGGCGCTCGGCCACCAACCGGATCTGCGCCTCGGTGACATGCGCCACCGGCGTCTTCACCTCGATGGTGCGCAGGGCGAACCAGGGCTGCGCCACCACCCAGCTGGCCGCACCGTAGGCCATGAGCCCGAGCGCCCCCCAGGTCAGCACGCGGGCGACCTGGTACAGCGGTTGGGTGTCGAGTTCGGGGTTACTCATCGCGGCAAACCATTCACCACAGAGACACAGAGGCACAGAGAAAGGCAAATCAATGCCCTTTCGGGTTTCTCTGTGCCTCTGTGCCTCTGTGGTAAAGAATTTTGGTTCATGCCAGCACCCGGTCGGGCATAAACGTCTGCTCCAGGATTTTCAGGCACAAGGCATCAAAATCCAGCCCTGCGACACGCGCGGCCATCGGCACCAGACTGTGGTCGGTCATGCCGGGCGAAGTATTCATTTCCAGCAGATAGGGATTGCCGAGACTGTCCAGCATCACGTCGACCCGTCCCCACCCGCATCCGCCGATCAGACGGAACGCCTCCAGCGCCAGCTGCCGCAATGCCATTTCCTGGGCGTCCGGAAGGCCTGCCGGGCAATGGTAGCGGGTGTCGTCGCGCAGATATTTGGCCTCGAAATCGTAGAAAGCCCGGTCCTGCGCAGGTTCCAGTCGAATCAGGGGCAGCGCGGTCGTGCCGAGAATACCGACGGTGAACTCGGCACCGTCGATGAATTTCTCCGCCAGGACCAGCGAGTCGTGTTCGGCGGCCGTTTCATAGGCCGCCTGCAGCGTACCCGGCTCCGTCACTTTGCTCATGCCGATGCTCGATCCCTCGCGCGCGGGTTTCACGAAAATCGGCAGGCCAAGTTTCTTTTCCGTCGCGGCGAAATCGCTTGCCGCGTCAAGGATGTCCCAGTCGGCCGTCGGCAGGCCGGCAGCGCGCCACAACAGCTTGGTGCGCCACTTGTCCATGCCGATGGCCGAAGCCATCACGCCGCTGCCGGTGTAGGGAATATCCAGCAGTTCGAGCGCGCCCTGCATGCAGCCATCCTCGCCGTAGCGTCCATGCAGCGCAATGAACACGCGGTCGAACTCACCCGAGATGAGATCGCCGAGATTGCGTGTGGCCGGATCGAATGCGTGCGCATCGACGCCTTGCCGGGTCAATGCCGCCAGCACCGCCGCCCCGCTGTTGAGCGACACCGGCCGCTCGGCCGAGGTGCCGCCCAGCATCACGGCGACTTTTCCAAACTTGCTCACTGCCGTTCTCCAATAATTCGTACTTCGCGGATCAGCCGCACGTTGGTACGCGCCTCCACGGTGCCCTCCACGTGTTCGATCAGGCGTTCGATATCAGTCGCCGTGGCGTTGCCCAGGTTGACGATGAAATTGGCGTGCTTGACCGATACCTGCGCGCCGCCGATCCTGTAACCCTTGAGGCCGCAAACCTCGATCAGCCGGGCCGCATGATCGCCCGGAGGGTTGCGAAACACGGAGCCGGCACTGGGCAGGTTCAGCGGCTGCGAAGCGATGCGTTTTTTCAGAAGCGCCTTGATCGTTTCACGCGAGGCCGCGCCATCGCCGCGGGCCAGGCGGAACCAGCCGCCGATGAACCATTCCTGCTGCGCGTGTTTCAGCGCCACATGGCGATAGCCTGTGACGTACTCGTCCGGCCGCCGTTCGTTCAACTGCCCCTGACGGTCGAGCGTCAGCACCTGCACCAGCCTGTCCCAGGTTTCGCTGCCGTAGCAGCCGGCATTCATGGCCATCGCACCGCCGACGGTGCCGGGGATGCCCGCCCAGAACTCGCCGCCGACCAGATCGTGATTGGCGGCAAAGCGCGCCAGCTTGGGGGCCGCCACGCCCGCCTGGGCGTACACCAGCGCCGTGTCGAGTTCCAGCGGTGCGGGGGGAAACCCATGCGTGCGGCTTTCGATCGCCAGCTTCTTCAGTACGCCGTGCAGCAGGATCACGACTCCGGCCACGCCGCCGTCGCGCACCAGCAGATTGCTGCCAAGGCCCACCATGTGGATATCCTCGCGGGCCGGAATCGACCGGATCAGCCAGACCAGATCCTCGAGGTCAGCCGGCACATAGACCCGTTGCGCGGCGCCGCCTGCGCGCCACGACACATATTTCTTCATCGGTTCGTTGTAGAAGGAACGTCCGCGCAGCACGGGCATGCCGCCCGCCATGTCGATCTCGCTCATGCGATAGTCATGCCGCATGGTTTGCACTCCCGACGGAGTCCGAACCCAGGGCCGGCGCCACCTGGCCAATGCTGCCGGCGCCCATCACCAGCACCACGTCACCCGCGCGCGCGAGGTCGCGCACCGCGGCGGGCACATCGACCACGTTTTCCACGAATACCGGCTCGACCTTGCCGGCCACCCGCACCGCGCGTGCCAGTGCGCGCCCGTCGGCCGCCACGAGCGGCGTCTCGCCCGCGGGATACACTTCGGTCAGTACCAGCGCATCGGTTTCCGACAGCACTTTCACAAAATCCTCGAAACAGTCGCGCGTGCGCGTGAAGCGGTGTGGCTGGAATACCAGCACCAGCCGCCGCCCGGGAAAAGTACCGCGCGCCGCGGCGAGCGTGGCCGCCATTTCGACCGGGTGATGACCATAATCGTCGACCAGGCAATACCGTCCGCCCCCTTTCGCGGGCAGCTCGCCGTAGCGCTGGAAACGCCGGCCGACACCGTGAAACTCGGCCAGCGCCTTGACGATGGCGGCGTCACTGGCATCCACCTCGGTGGCCACGGCTATCGCCGCCAGGGCATTCAGCACGTTATGCATGCCCGGGTGATTCAGCACCACGTCAAGATCGGCCATGCCTTCGCGCTTGACCCTGAAATGCATGCGCCCGTGTTCGAAGTACGGATCGACCGCACGCACCTGCGCGGCCTCATCGAAACCATAAGTGGTGATCGGCTTGCTGATGCGCGGCATGATTTCGCACACGTTCGGATCGTCGAGACACAGCACCGCCATGCCGTAGAAAGGCAAGCGCTGGCAGAAATCGACGAATGCCTGTTTCAGACGCTCGAAATCATGGCCATAGGTATCCATGTGATCGGCGTCGATGTTGGTGACGATCGCGATCACCGGGGTGAGATACAGGAACGAGGCATCCGATTCGTCGGCCTCGGCCACCAGGAAATCGCCCTTGCCGAGACGCGCATTGGTCCCGGCGGCGGTCAGTTTGCCGCCGATCACATAGGTCGGATCCATCCCGGCTTCACCGAGAATGCTGGCAACCAGACTGGTGGTCGTGGTCTTGCCGTGCGTGCCGGCGATCGCAATGCCCTGGCGCAAACGCATCAGCTCGGCCAGCATCAATGCGCGCGGCACGATGGGAATCTTCTTCTCGCGCGCCGCGACCACTTCGGGATTGTCATCCCGCACGGCGGTCGAGGTGACCACGACATCCGTGTCTGCAATATGTTGAACCGAATGGCCGCGATGGATCTGCGCGCCCAGCCGGGACAGCCGCTGCGTCACGACATTGTCGGCCAGATCGGAGCCCGACACGGCATAGCCCAGGTTCAGCAACACTTCGGCAATGCCGCTCATGCCGACCCCGCCGATGCCTACAAAGTGGATGCGCTTGACGGCATGTTTCATTCTGCAAGCGCCTCGCAAATGGTGGCGACGCGCGTGGTGGCATCAGGCCGGGCCAACGCGCGCGCCTTGTCTCCCATGGCGGCGAGCAGGGGGCGATCAAGCCCGCCGATCAGCGCCGCCAGACTGTCCGCAGTCAGATCTTTCTGCTGGATCAGCCAGGCGGCGCCGGCGTCGGCGAGAAATTCGGCATTGCCCGTCTGATGGTCGTCCACGGCGAAGGGGAAAGGCACCAGTACCGCAGGCACGCCGGCACAGGCCAGTTCGGCGATCGTCATGGCCCCGGCGCGGCAAATGGCGACATCGCAATCCCGGTAGGCCGCCGCCATATCCTCGATGTAGTCGCGCACGTCGGCCACGATTCCGGCGGCGGCGTAGTGCGCGCGCAGGGCATCGACATGCTGCCGGCCCGACTGATGGACGATCTGTGGACGTTTATCCGCAGGCAGCAGGGCAAGTGCCTGCGGCACCCGCTCGTTCAGGGCCTGCGCGCCGAGACTGCCGCCCACGACCAGCAGGCGGAGCGGGCCGGTGCGACCGGCATGCCGGCTGCCTGCCGCGGCGGCGATGTCGGCGCGTACCGGATTGCCCACCCACTCGGTCGTTACCCGGCGACACGGAATCGGCTTGTCGCGCCCATGCGTGAACACCCCGGGAAAGGCGGTCAACACACGATCGGCCAGGCAGGCCAGGACACGGTTGGTGAGGCCGCCAACCGAATTCTGTTCGTGGATGACCAGCGGCTTGTTCAGCAGGCTCGCCATCATGCCGCCGGGAAAGGCGGTATAGCCGCCCATGCCCAGCACCACGTCAGGCCTGCGCTGCAGAATGGCCCACAGGCTTTGCCAGAAGGCCATCAGCAACGTCAGCGGCAGCAGCAATTTCCGCAGCAGGCCCTTTCCGCGCACACCGCTCATGCTGATCCATACCATGTCGATGCCGGCCGCCGGCGCCACGCGCGCTTCCAGCCCGGCCCGGGTGCCCAGCCAGAACACTTCCCAGCCGCGTGCGCGCAGTGCGTCGGCCACCGCGAGCGCGGGGTAGACATGGCCGCCGGTGCCGCCGGCCATGACCATGAGGGTGCGGTTGAGTCGGTTTGGGCGGGCAGCGCCCACGTTCGCCCCCTCTCCCGCAAGCGGGAGAGGGTTGGGGAGAGGGAAAGGTGGCCGAACAGCCATGGCATCCATCAAAACGTCTTCCCCCGCATCGTGTAGCGGTTTGGGCGGGCGCAGCCCATCGTTTGCCCCCTCTCCCGCAGGCGGGGGAGGGATGGGGTGGGGGAAATGATGCGGGTCAAGTTCGTCATCAAAACGTCTTCCCCCGCATCATCTGCCGGTGTTCCCAGTCGATACGCAACAGGATGGCGACCGCCAGACAGTTGGCGATGATGCCGCTGCCGCCGAACGACAGGAAAGGCAGCGTGAGACCCTTGGTCGGCAAAAGGCCGACGTTCACGCCCATGTTGATGAGTGCCTGCACGCCGATCCAGATGCCGATGCCCTGCGCCACCAGCGCGCAGAAGTTGCGCTCCAACTGCGCGGCACGATGGCCGATCAGAAAGGCCTTGACGATCAGCCAGCCAAACAGGGCAATCACCACTGCCACGCCAATGAAGCCGAACTCTTCGGCAATCACTGCCAGCAGGAAATCGGTGTGCGCTTCGGGCAGATAGAACAGCTTCTCGATACTGCCGCCCAGTCCGAGGCCCAGCCATTCGCCGCGGCCGAAGGCGATCAGCGCGTGCGACAGCTGATACCCCTTGCCATACGGATCGGCGAACGGATCCATGAAACCGAGCACGCGTTGCAGTCGGTAGGGTGACGTCAGGATCAGCAGGACAAAGCCGACCAGCAGCACCACCACCAGGGCGGCGAATACTTTCCAGTTGAGCCCGCCGAGGAAGAGAATCCCCATGGCAATGGAGATGATGACGACGAACGCGCCAAAATCCGGCTCGCGCAGCAACAGCGCACCGACCACCAGCATGACGGCGGCCATGGGCAGGAAGCCTTTCCTGAAATCGTACATGAAGGCCGCTTTGCGCGTGGTGTAATCGGCGGCATACAGTACCGCGAGGAATTTCATCAACTCGGACGGCTGCAGATTGGCGAAGCCAAGCGGAATCCAGCGACGGCTTCCGTTGACCTCGCGCCCCAAATGGGGGATCAGCACGACCACCAGCAACAGCAGGCCGACGAGGAAAAGGTAGGGCGCCGCCTGTTGCCATACCCGCATCGGCACCCTGAATGCCGCCACGCCGGCGCCGATGCCCATCACTATGAAAATACCTTGCCGCAGCAGATAGTACTCACCATTGTGATGGGTGTAGCGTGCCGCTTCCGCAATCGCGATCGAGGCGGAATACACCATCACCAGGCCAATCGCCAGCAAGCCCATGGCGAGCCACAGCAGACTGAAATCGAGTTCGGCGCTGGGTTGGGGGGCACGCGCAGCGTACAGCATCAGTTCGCCGCCTTGTTCGCTGCCAGCCTGTTCACCGCGTCGATGAAGACTTCGGCGCGATGAACATAGTTGCGGAACATGTCAAAACTGGCGCAGGCCGGCGACAACAGCACGGCATCGCCGGAATAGGCCAGGCGTTGCGCCTGCGCGACCGCATCGGGCAGGCTGCCAGCCGGATACGTGTCGACGCCGCTGCCGGCAATGGCGGCCGCGATCAGTGGCGCATCACGGCCGATCAGCACCACTGCGCGGGCATTGGCTGCGACCGCCGCCTTGAGCGGACTGAAATCCTGCCCCTTGCCGTCGCCGCCCAGAATCACCACTGCCTTGCGTGCTCCCAGCCCATACAATGCCGCTTCGGTCGCGCCGACGTTGGTGCCTTTCGAGTCGTCGTAATACGTCACCCCCTCGATTTCGGCGACTTTCTCCACCCGGTGCGGCAATCCCTTGAAGTGCAGCAGTCCGCGCAGCAGGGCTTCCATCGGCAAACCCAGTGCGCGGGTCAGCGCCAGGGCCGCCAGCGCGTTGGCCGCGTTATGCAGCCCCGCGACCGGGAGCACGGACAACGGCATCAGCATGTCGCCGCCGAGGCAGAGTTCGTCCTCGCACAGACCGAAATTCTCGCCCTTTGGGCAGCGGTCCAGCCCGAAACTCACCACATGGCGTCCCGTTCGCGCCATGGCAAAGCTGCGTGCATCGTCACGGTTCACCACCTGCACGCCCTCGCCGTCAAAGATGTGCGCCTTGGCCGCGGCGTAGGTCTCCATGTCGGGATAGCGATCCATATGGTCTTCCGTCACATTGAGGACCGTGGCGGCATCCGCATCGAGGCAAGTGGTCGTTTCGAGCTGAAAACTGGACAGTTCCAGCACCCACACCTGCGGTGCAGGCGCCGTTCCCTGTTCGATTTCATACAGGGCATCCAGCACCGGCAGGCCAATATTGCCGGCGACACAGGCGGTCAGGCCGGCGATGCGGCACATGTCGCCGCACATCGCGGTGACGGTGCTCTTGCCGTTGCTGCCGGTGATCGCAATCACCCGCATCGGCCCATTCGGGGGCGTCGAGGCGGCACGCTCGGCATTGATCGCGTGAATGGCGCGCGCGAACAGTTCGACATCCCCCGCCACTTCGATGCCCGCGGCCATCGCACGGGCAACGGCCGGTTCGGCCAGCGGCACGCCGGGGCTCACGACCAGCATGTCAGCCGCCTGCAGTTGAGCGTCGTTGAAGGGGCCGGTAAAGAGCGGCACCTGCGGCAACCATTCCGCCAGATGTGCCGCCCGCGGCGGCACCGCGCGGCTGTCGGCCACGCTGACCCGCGCCCCGCGCGCCGCCAGCCAGCGCGCGCACGACATTCCGGTGTCGCCGAGGCCGAGCACGAGAACATTCTTGCCGGAAAGTTTGAGGCTGTCGTAGTTCATCTCAGCTTCAGGCTCGACAACCCGATCAGTATCAGCATCATCGAAATGATCCAGAATCGCACGACCACCTGATTTTCCTTCCAGCCTTTCAATTCGTAGTGATGATGGATAGGCGCCATCCGGAATATCCGCTTGCCGGTCAGCTTGAACGAAGCGACCTGCACCATGACGGACAGGGTTTCCGCCACGAAGACGCCGCACATGATGAAGAGAACGATTTCCTGCCGCACGATGACGGCCACCACACCGAGCGCGGCACCGAGGGCCAGCGCGCCGACGTCGCCCATGAAGACTTCCGCCGGATAGGCGTTGAACCACAGGAAGGCCAGTCCCGCGCCGGCCATCGCCGCGCAGAACACCGCAAGTTCGCCCGCGCCGGGGATATGCGGCAATCCGAGGTATTTCGAGAACACTGCGTTGCCGGCGACATAGGAAAAAATCGCCAGGGCGGAGGCCACCATCACGGTCGGCAGGATGGCCAGCCCGTCGAGGCCATCGGTCAGGTTGACCGCATTGCTCGATCCGACGATGACAAAATAGGTCAGCGCGATGAAGCCCGCGGCCGATAACGGAATCGTGGCATGTTTGAGGAAAGGAATGATGAGCTCGGTGTGCGCCGGCAGCGTGGCGCTGTGCCACAGATAGCCCGCGGCCGCGAAACCGATCACCGACTGCCAGAAATACTTCCAGCGCGACGGCAGCCCGCGCGAGTTCTTCTCGACCACCTTGCGCCAGTCGTCGATCCAGCCAATGACGCCAAAACCCAGCAGGGTGAACAGCGCCACCCAGACATAGTCATTGGACAGGTCGGCCCACAGCAGCGTGGTGACCGTGACCGACACCAGGATCAGCGCGCCGCCCATGGTCGGCGTGCCGGCCTTGACCAGATGGGTCTGCGGGCCGTCGCTGCGCACCGACTGGCCGATTTTCAGCGCGGCCAGCTTGCGGATCATGGCCGGCCCCACAATGAAGGAAATCGTCAACGCCGTGAGGGTGGCGAGCACGGTACGCAGTGTCAGGTAACCGAAGACGTTGAATACCCGAACGTCCTGGCCAAGATGCTGAAACAGCCACAAGAGCATGTCAGTGTTCTCCCTGTCCCGGCCGCGACGCCACCGGCTCTTCCGCAAAGCTGTTGACCACGCGCTCCATCTGCATGAAACGCGAGCCTTTCACCAATACAGTGGTATCGGGCGCCAATGCGTTTTCGAGTTCGGCGAGCAGTTCCTGGATGCGCTCGAAATGCATCGCGCCCACACCAAAGGCGCTCACCGCTTCTTTCGTCAGATCACCCAGCGCGAGCAGCCGGTTCACCCCCGCCGCACGGGCCGCCTGCCCGATCTGCGCGTGCAGGCGCGCAGCGTCGCTGCCCAGTTCGCCCATGTCGCCCAGCACCAGGATTTTCGTGCCGGCTTGCTGCGCCAATACGGCCAGCGCCGCCTTGACCGAGTCGGGGTTGGCGTTGTAGGTATCGTCGATGAAGGTGCTGCCATGCAGCGCGGGCTTTCTTTGCAGGCGGCTTTTTACACCGTTGAAACCAGACAGGCCGGCGACCATGCTGGAGTGGCTGACATTCAGCGCGAACGCGGCAGCCGCGGCGGCGAGCGCATTCATCGCGTTGTGCTCGCCCGGAACCTGCAAGGGAATGTCCAGGGTCGTATCGGGAAGCGCGAGCGCCAGAACGGAACCAAATCCGCGGGGCTGGCAGTGCGCGTGCACGGCAGCCGGGCGCCTGAGGCCGAAATCGACGATGCGGCGTTGCGCATTGGCTTCGCGCCACAACCCGGCATGCGGGTCGTCGGCGTTGTAGACCGCGATGCCGGCATCCGGCAAGCCATTGAAGATTTCGCCCTTGGCGCGTGCGATATTCTCAATCGAGCCCAGGAAGCCGATATGTGCGGACAAGGCATTATTGACGACCGCCACATCGGGGCGGGCCAGGCGCGTCAGATAATCGATTTCGCCCCGATGGTTCATGCCCATTTCCAGTACGGCGTATTGGTGTGTCTCACGCAGACGCAGCAGCATCAGCGGCAAACCGATGTCATTGTTGAGATTGCCTTCGGTATGCAGCACGGCAGCGTCCGATCCGGCTTCCACCCGCAGGATCGCCGCCAGCATTTCCTTGACGGTGGTCTTGCCGTTGCTGCCGGTGATGGCGACTACCGGCATGACGAAGCGTCGGCGCCAGGCGGCGGCCAGCGTGCCGAGCGCCAGGCGTGTGTCGTCGACGCGCAGGGCACCGAAAATATCCGGTGCCTGCGCAGGGTCCAGCACCACGCCGACCGCGCCTTGCTGCAGCGCCTGGGCGGCAAAACGGCCGCCGTCGAATCTTTCGCCGCGTAAGGCAATGAACAGGTCGCCCGGTTGAATCGTGCGGCTGTCGGTCGACACGCGCAGCACGTCAGCGTCCTCCCCCGCAAACGGAACAGCCAGCATGGCCGCGGCTTCGGAAACGCGCATCATCGGTGTGTTCACGTCCACGCCTCCAGCGCTTTCTTCGCCACGGTCACATCGGCAAACGGCAAACGTTCGCCGGCGACCTCCTGATAGTCCTCGTGCCCCTTGCCTGCGATCAGCACCACGTCGCCTTGCCGTGCGCCGCCGATCGCCTCGAAGATGGCGCGCGCGCGGTCAGGCTCGACGTGCGGCTTGCCGTGTGCGCCGGAGAGAATGTCATGGATGATGTCGCGCGGATCTTCATTGCGCGGATTGTCGCTGGTGATCCAGACGTCGTCGGCGCCATGCGTGGCGGCCTTCCCCATCAGCGGGCGCTTGCCCTTGTCGCGATTTCCGCCGCAGCCGAAGACGCAGATCAGCCGCCCGTCAGCAGCGATCTCGCGCAATGCGGCGAGTGTCTTGTCGAGCGCATCGGGCGTATGGGCATAATCCACCACCACCAGCGGATGCTCATTGCCTCCGAGCGTCTGCATCCGTCCAGGCGGCGGCACGATGTGCGCAAGCGCCCGGCAGGCGTCGTCCAGCCCGACATCCGACACCAGCAAAGTGGTGAGCACGGCCAGCAGATTGGCCGCATTGAAACGGCCAAGCAGCGGGGCATCGAACTCGGCATTGCCCCAGTCGGTATGAACCTTGAGATGCAGGCCCGCCTGCGACAGCCGCACCCTTTCCCCCACCACGGCGCCGCGCTGGAATCCATAGCCTGCGATGCGTGCGGGCCGGGTCTCGCTTTCCAGGCGCCGGCCGAATTCATCATCGACATTGATCACTCCCCACTCCAGCCCGGGCCAGCTGAATAGCCGGGCCTTGGCGTCGGCATAGTGTTCCATGCTGCCGTGGTAATCGAGATGATCGCGCGAAAGATTGGTCAGTACCGCGACATTGAAGCGGGTGCCGTTGACGCGCCCCTGCGCCAACCCATGCGACGAGACTTCCATCGCACAGGCGACTGCGCCCTGCTGTCGATAGGCCGCCAGACGCTGCTGCAGTTCGATGGCATCGGGCGTGGTGTTGAGCGTGGGCGTCAGCGCGCCGGGCGCGTCCCCGACGGCGGGGAAACCGTTGCCGACGGTGCCGATGATGGCTGTTTTCCTGCCCAGACGCGAGAAGGCCTGCGCCGTCCAGTGCGCCACCGATGTCTTGCCATTGGTGCCGGTGATGCCGACCATGTGCAGTGCGCGCGATGGCTCGCCGTACACCTGCGCGGCAATCTCGCCAATACGGATTCTCAGCCCGGCCACGCCGGCGTTGGGAATATCCAGTGCCGGATCCCATTGATAGTGGTCCGCCTCCCACAACACCCCGTCGACACGCTGCGCGACCGCCTGCGCGATGAAATCACGCCCGTCGCGCACGGTGCCGGGATAGGCGACGAAGACGGTACCGGGCATGGCCTTGCGGCTGTCGCTGGTCAGCTCGCCGACGGCAATGCCAAGGCGCGCCAGGATGTGGGGAACCGATTCGCGAATGCCCTGGGCGGCGCCCGGGGAGGAAAGACGATGCACGTCGGCCGCGGCCATTACGCGCCCCCCCTGGCCGATGCGGCATTCTCGGTCATCTTCGTTTCGGTTTCCGGCGCATCGGGCGGCAAGCCGAGCATGCGCAGGCTCGCCGCCATGACCTGGGCGAAGACAGGGCCCGCGACGCTGCCGCCGTAATACACGCCATCGGAAGGTTCATCGATTGACACGCCGATAATGAGGCGCGGATTCGATGCCGGGGCCATGCCGACGAAAGAAGCCAGATAGCGGTCCGACGCATAATGGCCATTGACGAGTTTATGCGCGGTCCCGGTCTTGCCGGCTACGCGATAGCCCGGCACACGGGTGAGCGTCCCGGTGCCCCCCTCCTGGGTCACGGTTTCCATCATGGCGCGCACTTCGCGCGCGACGGTCGGCGAGAACACGCGTTCGCCGACGATTTCCTGGGGTTCGCGCTTGAGAAACGACAACGGCATCACCTCGCCGTCGTTGGCAAACGCCATATAGGCGCGGGTCAGTTGCAGCAGGCTGACCGACAATCCGTATCCATAAGCCATGGTGGCCTGCTCAACCGGCTTCCAGGTTGAGGGGTCGCGCAGACGCCCGGCGGTTTCGCCCGGGAAGCCGGAACCCGGGAGCTGCCCGAACCCGGCGCGATGCAGCACCTCCCAGTGCTGTTGCGGCGTCAGCGTCAACGCCATTTTGGCCGCGCCGACATTGCTCGATTTCTGGATGATTTCAGTCACCGACAGATGGTCATGGTGATGCTCGTCGTGCACCAGCTTGCGGCCGACCCGGAAATTATCCGGCGTCTCGATCACGCTGTCCGGGCGGAACAACCCTCGTTCCAGCACCGCCGCCGCAACAAATGGCTTGACGGTAGACCCCGGTTCGAAAGTATCGATCACCGCGCGGTTGCGCATCAGATCCGGCTTGTAATTCTGACGATTGTTGGGATTGAACACCGGCTGGTTCACCAGCGCGAGGATCTCGCCAGTCTTGGCATCGAGCACCACGATGCTGCCGCCCTTTGCCTTGTGCTTCTCGATCGCGGCCGCCAGTTCCCGGTACGCCAGATACTGGATTCTGAGATCGAGCGACAGGGTCAGGTTGCCCCCCATCTGCGCGGTCTTGATCGGCGCCAGGTCGCGAATGGTATTGCCGTGGCGATCACGCACGATCTGCCGCTCTCCCGGCCGGCCGGCCAGCCAGTCCTGATAGGCGCGCTCGACACCTTCCTGGCCCTTGTCGTCCACATTGGTGAATCCCACCACCTGCGCGGTGACCGCGCCGGCCGGGTAATAGCGGCGGTATTCGCGCCGCAGCGTCACCCCCGGCAGCCCCATCGTGGCGATCTTGACCGCCTGCTCCGGCGTCACGGGACGCCGCACGCTGAATTCGCCACGGGTTTTGCGCGCCAGCGTTTTCGCCAGTTCCGCCGGCGAAGTATCGAGCGTCCTGGCCAGATGCGTGCGCTGGTCCGCCGTCAGATTCAGTTCGTCCGGGTTCGCCCACAGGGATTCGACAGGCGTGCTGATCGCCAGCAGTTGACCGTAGCGGTCGGTCACCTGTCCACGGTGCGCCGGCAGCGTGAGATTGCGATTGGCCACCGCATCGCCCTTGCCCTGCAGATAGTCGGTATGGAGTCCCTGCAGATAAAACGCCCGCCCCGCCACCACCGTCAGTCCGACAAGCAGCAGTCCGCCTACCGCCGCCATGCGCCAGGGGGCAAGATTCAGTTTGAGCAGCTTGCGCGAGTGGTAATTCATGGCGCGCTCGTCAGGGTTTCGACGCGTACCCGGTCATGCGGCGGCGCGATCAGGCCCAGCCGGGTTCTTGCGAGCGTATCGATCCGCGCCGGATTGGCCCATGTGCCCTGCTCCAGTTGCAGTTTTCCCCATTGCTCGTCCAGCACGCGCGCTTCTTTTTTCAGACGCTCCAGCTCCACAAAATACGTACGCGCACGATGCTGCGCCTGGATCACCGCCAGCGCACACACGACCAGCACCAGCGCCAGGACGGCATTGAGACGGCTCACGACGTCGCACCCACGCGCTCGGCCACCCGCAGTACCGCGCTACGCGCACGCGGATTGGCGGCCACCTCGGCATCGCTCGCACGCTGGGCACGCCCCACCCGCCTCAAGCGCCCCGGTTTCAGCATGGCGGCCGGAATCGGCAGCCGGCGCGGCGCCTGCTCCCCTTCGGACTCGTCGCGCACGAAACGCTTGACGATACGGTCTTCCAGCGAATGAAAGCTGATCACCGCGAGCCGTCCGCCGGGGTGCAGTCTGTCCACGCATTGCGGCAGCACGTTGCTCAGCTCTTCCAGTTCGCGGTTGAGATAAATCCGTATAGCCTGGAAGCTTCGGGTCGCCGGGTGTTGCCCCGGTTCGCGCCTCTTGACCGTGGCGGCAATGAGATTCGCCAGCTGCCCGGTGCTGCGGACGGCTTCTTTTTGCCGTGCCGCAACAATCGCGCGCGCAATCGATTTAGCAAACCGCTCTTCCCCATAGGTACGGATGACCTCACTGATTTCCTTCTCGTCCGCAGTCGCCAGCCAGTCCGCCGCCGACAGTCCGCTTCCCGGATCCATGCGCATATCGAGCGGGGCATCGAAACGAAAACTGAAGCCGCGCGTCGCGTCGTCAAGCTGCGGCGACGACACCCCGATATCCAGCAAGATCCCGTTCGCCTGCACGACTCCCAATTCGTCCAGCACCGCGCCCAGGCGCGAAAACGTACTCTGCACCAGCGTCAGCCGGGCGTCCTTCAAGGTACGGCCAACGTCAATGGCATCCGGATCGCGATCCAGCGCGACGAGCCGTCCGCGCGCACCCAGTTGCGCGAGAATCAGCCGGCTATGCCCGCCACGCCCGAACGTGGCGTCGACATACACGCCTTCGGGCCTGATCGCCAGCGCCGCCACCGCCTCCTGTGCCAGCACCGGCACATGGGCGGGCTCTCTCACAACGTAAACCCCTCCAGCTCGGGGGGCAGCGAGTCGTCGCTGAAGCTCAGCGCCTGCGATACCTGCGCTTCCCATCGCGCCTCGTTCCACAACTCGATCTTGCTTCCCTGCCCCACCAGCACGAGGCTCTTATCGAGCTCGGCGAATTTGCGCAGCATGGGCGGCAGCAGCACGCGGCCGGCGCCATCCATATCCATGTCGTGCGCGTAGCCCACAAGCAGCTGCTTGAGGCTGCGGGTACGAAGATTGAAATCGGAGAGGCCGTTGAGCTTTTTCTCGATCGGCTCCCATTCGGGCAGGGGATACAGCAACAGGCACTGGCTCGGGTCGGCCGTGATCACCACGCGCCCCCCTCCATTCACCAACAGGGCGTCGCGATAGCGTGCCGGCACCACGAGCCGGTTCTTGCTATCCAGGCTGACTGTCGCAACGCCCCGAAACATGCCCCCCCCAAATTTATTGAAATCAAGCCCGGCTGAATTTGATCGTGCGGGGCGGGTGCATTCTCCCACAACTTCCCACCAATCACCACTTGCGCCCACTATAGTGGATAGTTTGAGTGGGGTCAAGCCGATGGACACAAAAAAACCCCTATGTCTCAAGGACTTAGGGGTTGTTTGAGGTTGTGGATAAGTTTCTGGAAAAACCGATACTTAGCCGATATATTTTTATATTTTTTTAAGTTAAAAAGCTAAGTTATTGAATTGAATAAGAAGCGGAAAAGCTGGTCGATAAGCCGGGTTCTGTCATGGACAACCATTCCTCTAGGCCGGTCATTGCTGACCGGCTCAAGCCACCTACCCGCAGACTCAGCGAGCCGCTTCATCGCCTGCCTATTTGGTGTTGCTCCGGATGGAGGTTACCGCGTTTCACCGTAACTGAATACGCTCGTCTCTGTGGCCCTGTTCCTCGCCTCGCGGCGTCCGGCCGTTAGCCGGCATCCTGCTCTGTGGAGCCCGGACTTTCCTCTCCCGCCAAATCCCGGGAGATCTGCGGCAGCGGTTGTCTGGCCTGCTTTTCCGCCTGCGATTATAGAACTTTTCCTTGACTGCGTCCGCTTGTTTGCTATGCAGGAATACCCGGACCGATCCAGGCCCGATCAGGAGAGTCATCATGAGAAGACGCCTGTATTTCACGGTGCCGGACGTAGCGAGCGCCCGACGGATCCGCGACGAACTGCTGCTGGCCCGCATCGAGGACGGCCATATTCACGTTCTGGCCCGGGACGGCGTGCCGTTGCCCGGCCTGCACGAAGCCTCGATCCTGCAGAAAACCGATTTTGTCCACGGCGCCGAAACCGGGCTGGCGGTCGGTGGCGGCCTTGGCATTCTGGCCGGTCTGGTGGCAGTGTTTTTCCCCCCCGCGGGGGTGGATCTGCAACTGGTCACCATTCTGCTCACGGCCCTGATCGGCGCGGCGTTCGGCGCCTGGGTCGCCAGCATGGTGGCCAGCGCCATCCCCAATTCACGGCTGAAAACCTTCGAGGCGGCCATCGCTGCGGGGCGCATTCTGATGATGGTGGATGCCCCGTCCGGGCGGGTCGAGGAAATCAGGAAACTTGTCGCCTCACACCATCCGGAGGCGATGAATTCAGGCATCGAACCCACTATTCCGGCATTCCCGTAATACCGCTCCTCCCCGCACAGCGCAGCGCAATACTGCGCGATGCCTGGAAGCGGACCGAAGAGGCCCGCTTCCACCACGGCAGACTTTCCCCGGTCTGCCGTTTTTTTGTCAGACCACACGCCAGCGGATCATCTCGCCGGCACGCAGCGGAACCAGTATCTCGTCGCCCAGTTCAAGACGTGACGGCGCCGTCCAGCTTTCACGGTGCAGCGTGATCGTTTCGGTGTGGCGCGGCAGACCGTAGAAATCCGCACCGTAAAAACTGGCAAAGGCTTCCAGCCGGTCGAGCGCCCCGGCGTCCTCGAATGCCTCGGCATACAACTCGATCGCGGCATGTGCGGAATAGATGCCGGCGCAACCGCATGCCGTCTCCTTGGCGCTGATCGCGTGCGGCGCGGAATCGGTGCCGAGAAAGAATTTTGGATTGCCGGAAACGGCCGCCGCCACCAGCGCCTGCCGGTGCGGTTCACGTTTCAGTACCGGCAGGCAGTACATATGCGGACGCATGCCGCCGCGGAACATGGCGTTGCGGTTGTACAGCAGATGATGCACGGTGATCGTCGCCGCCACATTGACGGGGGCCGCCGCCACGAATTCGGCGGCCTGGCGCGTGGTGATATGCTCCAGCACGATTTTCAGGGCAGGAAAGTCGCGCAACAGGCGCGTGAGATGGCGCTCGATGAATACGGCTTCACGGTCGAACACATCGACCTCGGCGTCGATCACTTCGCCGTGCAGCAACAGCGGCATCCCGACTTCTTCCATCGCCGCGATGGCCTTATAGGCCTTCGTCAGGTCGGTGACCCCGGAATCCGAATTCGTCGTCGCCCCGGCCGGGTAATACTTCACCGCGTGCACGAAGCCGCTGGTCCGCGCCCGGCGGATTTCCTCGGGTGGCGTGTTATCGGTGAGATAGAGCGTCATCAGCGGCTCGAAGGCGGCGGCGCCTGTCACCGCCAGCAGGCGGTTGCGATAGGCCGCTGCGTCGGCCACGCTCACCACCGGAGGCTTCAGGTTGGGCATGACGATGGCACGCGCGAACACGCGTGCGGTGTCGGGCAGCACGCTCTGCATGGCGGCCCCGTCGCGGAAATGGACATGCCAGTCGTCGGGACGGGTGATCGTGAGGGTATCGGTCATGTGTCGGTCTGCGGTTTCATTGCCAGCGACATTTTATAGAGTTCGGCCTTGCTGCGTCCGGTGATCTGCGACGCCAGCCTGGCGGCGAGCGTCGGCGGCAACGCGCCCTGCAGGATGTCGAGCACGCGCATCGCTTCCGCGTCGATCGCCACGTCGGCCGCGGGCGCGTGCACGATGACGACGAATTCGCCGCGCACGTTGTTGGAGTCGGCGGCAAGCCAGGCGGAGGCCTCGGCAAGCGGCAGCGTGACGATGGTTTCAAATCGCTTGGTCAACTCGCGTGCCAGGGTCACCTGACGCGTGTTGTCGAGCACGCTCGCCATGTCGGCGAGGGCCTCTTCGATGCGGTGCGGCGCCTCGTAGAACACCAATGCCGCGGACAGCGCCGCAAGCGACCGCAACTGTGCACGACGCGCGCCTGACCGGGGCGGGAGAAAGCCGTGAAACAGCCACGCGCCGGACGTCATGCCGGCCACCGACAGCGCCGTCGTCACGGCCGACACCCCCGGAATCGGCACCACCCGCAGGCCCGCCGCACGCACTGCCGCCACCAGCCGGGCGCCAGGATCGGACACCGCCGGGGTGCCCGCATCCGACAGGTAGGCCACCGCATCGCCCGCGACGATCCGTGCGATCACTCCGTCGGCGGCTTCGCGTTCGTTGTGCTCGCGGATCGACACCAGCGGCCTGGAAATATTGAAATGCGCCAGCAGTTGTCCGGACACCCGCGTGTCTTCCGCCGCGACGCGGTCCACGCGCTGCAGGATGTCAAGCGCACGCAGCGTGATGTCGCCGAGATTGCCAATCGGCGTGGCCACGACGTAAAGCGCAGGAAACAGGGGGGTATGATGCGGGCTTTCACTCATCCCGGCATTGTCGCAGATGTTGAGATCCCTGCTCGGCCAGACTGCTGAGGCACGTGCCGCGGCCTTCCTTCAAGCGCGAGGCCTCAAACTGCTGGCGCGCAACTGGCGCTGCCGCTTTGGCGAAATCGACCTCATCATGCGGGACGGTGCGACGCTGGTGTTCATCGAGGTCCGGCTGCGCAGCCGCAACGATTTCGGAGGTGCCGCCGCCAGCGTCACCCCCGCCAAGCAAAGAAAGCTGCTGGCCGCCGCGCGCCAGTACCTGGCCACCCTGAAAACACTGCCGCCGTGTCGTTTCGACGTGGTCGCGCTTTCCGGCGACGATGCGCCCGACTGGATCAGGAACGCCTTCGACGATATGGGATAATCGGCCGCAACATGCCCTTACTCGACAGAATTCTCGGCCATTTCAATGCCTCCGCGCAGGCCAAGCTGGATGCCGCCGAAGCGCTCGCTCCGGCGATCGAAGACGCGGCGCGCCTGATCGTGCACAGCCTCGGCCAGGGCGGCAGGATCCTCGCCTGCGGCAACGGCGGATCGGCGGCGGACGCCCAGCATTTCGCGTCGAATATGGTCAACCGCTTCGAGCAGGAACGCCCCGGGCTGGCTGCGATCGCGCTGACCACCGACAGTGCGATCCTGACTTCGATCGCCAACGATGATGCCTATGACCAGGTGTTCGTGCGGCAAGTGAAAGCACTCGGACACCCGGGCGACATCCTGCTGGCGATTTCAACCAGCGGCAACTCGCCCAGCATCTTGCAGGGTGTGGTGGCGGCCCATGCACGCAGCATGCATGTCATCGCGCTGACCGGACGCAACGGCGGCGGGCTGGCGGAACAAATGCAGGAGAACGACGTCTTCCTGTGCGTACCCGCCGAATCCACGGCACGTATTCAGGAAGTCCATCTGCTGATCATCCATTGCCTGTGCGATGCGGTGGACAGCGTTTTATTAGGAGTAGAAGAATGAGCAAACTCACCCGTCTCGCGGTAATCGGCGCAGTCCTGGCGCAATTGGGCGGTTGTGCGGCCGCCGTCGTGGGCGGTGCCGCCGTCGGCACCTCGGTCGCCATGGACCGCCGGACTGCCGGCGTGTACGTCAGCGACCAGGAAATCGAGCTGCGTGCGCTGGCACGCCTGCGTGAGGCCTTCCCGCAAAAGACCGAGCGCATTTCCGCCACCAGTTATAACCGCCAGGTACTGCTCACCGGCCAGGTACCGGACGAGGCCACCCGCTCACGGGCAACCGACGTGGTCAAGGCGATTCCCGACGTACGCATGGTCTTCAACGAGCTGACCGTATCGGGTGTCTCCTCGCTGACATCGGGCGCCAACGACACCGCCCTGACTGGCCAGGTCAAGGCCCGCATGCTGCGCGACGAGCGGGTGCCCGCAACCAAGGTCAAGGTCGTCACGGAAAGCGGCGTGGTCTACCTGATGGGGCTGGTGACGAAAACCGAGGCCGAGGCCGCCACGAATATCGCACGCACCACATCGGGCGTCACCAAGGTCGTCACCCTGTTCGAATATCTGAACTGATTGCGGGATCCGGGCCCGTGACCGGGTCCGGCCCCGCTCCCTCTTCACCTCCCGACCGCTGTGCCGCGCCAGCGCATCCACTCATGATCGGCCGCCCATGATCTATCACGACCTGCGCGATTTCATCGCCCAACTCGAAAAAATGGGCGAGCTCAAACGTATCGCCGTCGCCGTCGATCCCAGACTGGAGATGACCGAAATCGCTGACCGCGTGCTGCGCGCCGGCGGCCCCGCGCTGCTGTTCGAGCACCCCACGGGGCACACCATGCCGGTGCTGGCGAATCTGTTCGGCACGGTCAGGCGGGTGGCGCTGGGCATGGGCGAGGACGACCCGAGCCGGCTACGCGAAGTCGGCAAGCTGCTGGCCTATCTGAAAGAGCCGGAGCCACCGAAGGGCCTGCGCGACGCCTGGGATAAATGGCCGGTTCTCAAGCAAGTATTGAACATGGCGCCCAAGGAAATCCGCGGGGCGCCTTGCCAGGAAATCGTGCGGGAAGGTGCGGAGGTGGATTTGTCACGTCTGCCGGTCCAGCACTGCTGGCCGGGCGACGTGGCGCCGCTGATCACCTGGGGATTGACCGTTACAAAAGGCCCGCACAAGAAGCGGCAGAACCTCGGCATCTATAGACAACAAGTCATCGGCCCGAACAAGCTCATCATGCGCTGGCTGGCGCATCGCGGCGGCGCGCTGGATTTCCGCGAGCACCAGCAGGCGCATCCGGGCGAGCCGTTTCCGGTTGCCGTCGCCCTCGGCGCCGACCCGGCGACCATCCTCGGCGCCGTCACCCCGGTGCCGGATTCGCTGTCCGAATACCAGTTCGCCGGCCTCTTGCGCGGCGCCAAGACCGAAGTGGTGCAATGCCTCGGCAACGACCTGCAGGTGCCCGCATCCGCCGAGATCGTGCTGGAAGGCGTGATCCATCCCGGCGAGACGGCACTGGAAGGTCCCTACGGCGACCACACCGGCTACTACAACGAACAGGAAACCTTCCCGGTGTTCACCGTCGAGCGCATCACGATGCGGCGCGACCCGATCTATCACAGCACCTACACCGGCAAGCCGCCGGACGAGCCGGCCATCCTCGGCGTGGCGCTGAACGAGGTGTTCGTGCCGCTGCTGCAAAAACAATTCCCCGAAATCACCGATTTCTACCTGCCGCCGGAAGGCTGCTCGTACCGCATGGCGGTGGTGAGCATGAAGAAGGCCTACCCCGGTCACGCCAAACGCGTGATGTTCGGCATCTGGTCATTCCTGCGCCAGTTCATGTACACCAAATTCATCGTCGTCACCGACGATGATGTCGATGTGCGCGACTGGAAGGAGGTCATGTGGGCGCTGACCACGCGCGTCGACCCGGCACGCGACACGCTGCTGGTCGAAAACACGCCGATCGATTATCTCGACTTCGCCAGCCCGGTGTCGGGGCTCGGCAGCAAGATGGGCCTCGACGCCACCAACAAGTGGCCCGGCGAAACCTCGCGCGAATGGGGGACGCCCATCGTCATGAGCGCCGATGTCAAGGCACGCGTCGATGCGTTGTGGCAAGACCTCGGGCTGTAAGTAGACGCCGTTCGAGGACCGGACCGATAGCAGGCAGCGCCGATCTCCCCGCCCAGGGTCCGACCTGCCGTCCATACGCCATGCGGCGCCAGACTGCCTGCAGAACCGCACCCGGCACGGACGATCCTGCCTGTAATAAAATCAGACACCATCTTTGCAAACTTGCTGGAGAAGCCATGAATAAATCCATGTGGACAGGGGTATTGCTGGGCGCGATCGCCGTGACGGCCATCGGCGGCGTAGCGGGCTACAAGGCCCTGAACCCGGAACCGGAATTTGCCGAAGTGCTGGCCGTCAAGCCGGTCACCGACACGACCAGAACGCCTCGACAGGAATGTCACGACGTGGTCGTCAACGAACAGGCGCCCGTCAAGGACACCAACCGCATTGCCGGCACCGCGATCGGCGCCGTGGCGGGCGGTCTGCTCGGCCACCAGATCGGCGGCGGCACCGGGCGCACGCTGGCCACCGTCGGCGGCGCAGCGGCGGGGGGCTACGCGGGCAACCAGGTACAAAAGAACATGCAGGAAAAGGATACCGTCAGCCGTACCGAAACGCGCTGCAAGACCGTTTACAAGACGCAGACCCGAACGATCGGGTATGACGTGCATTACCGCCTGGGCAAGGAAGAGGGCCACGTACGGATGGACCATCAGCCCGGTTCGCGCATTCCGGTGAAGGACGGCCACTTGCAGCTGGACGCGCCTGCCTGACCCTGTTCCGTCTCAGGGCCTGGGGCGCGGCGGCGCACCTTGGCTTGGCGCCGCCCTTCGCATCCTGCATCCGCCACGCCGCCCATGCAGGGGTCTCATCGACGGTCATGTGAGCCCCCGGGTGCCGGAGGCTCCATTTTCTCCTGCACCCATTCCAGCAATGCGCGCTGCGCCGGCTCGCTGCGGTTGGCCCGGGGATGATTCACCAGCATGACAACGCTGACGCGCCGTCCATCCGCCGCGTCCACATAGCCGGCCAGCGCGCTGACATCGCGCAGGGTGCCGGTCTTGAGGTGTGCCTTGCCGGCAACGGGGCTGCCCCGGAATCGACGCTTCAGGGTGCCATCGGTCGCGGCAATGGGCAGGGCCGCTTCGAATTCGGCGAACAGCGGGCTCCGGTAAGCCGTGCGCAACAACTGATTCAACGCCCCCGCGCTGATGCGCTCGATGCGTGACAGGCCCGATCCGTTCTCCAGCACCAGCTTGCGCGTTGAAATCCCGCGTTGCGTCAGGTCTGCACGGACCGCGCGAGCACCTTTGTCCAGCGTCGCCGGCGCGCCATAGGCTTCCGCGCCCAGCGTCAGGAACAGGTTGCGCGTCATCAGGTTGTTGGAATACTTGTTGAGGAGCGTGAGCACATCGGTCAGCGGCGGCGACTCGAAGCGCACCAGAGGCGGGGTGTCCGGCGCCATGCCGGGCACGGTCTGCCCGTCCAGGGTACCGCCTGTTTCCGCCCACAGGCCGCGAAACAGGATATCGAAGGTCACTGCGGGTTCGAACAGATTCAGCGACAGCGTCTGATCACCGCATCCGCGCGGATAGTGTCCGGCAACGACCAGCTCCTTTCGTCCGGGGTCGGGAATATCCGGTGCCAGCGCATCCTTCCAGCCATTGCAGGCGGAATCGTCGGTCAAGGCAATGTCCGAGCGAATGGTGATCCCCGGCAGCGCGACCTCCGGCTCGATTTCGATGACGTGGCCAGCAGGTTTGAGTCGCAGCGTCGTGGCGTTGAAATTGGCGACCAGCGCCCCCGGCGCGGCGTTATACAGGGCCAGCGGCTCGCCGTCGAATGCCCCCGGATCGCTTGCCGGCAACTCGAAGTCGCTCAGATCGAGCACCAGATTGCCGTGGATGTGGCGTATGCCGCGCCCGCGCAGTTCGCGCTGCAACAGCCACATCCGTTCCAGCGTCAAGCCAGGGTCGCCATGGCCTTTGATGACCAGGTCACCTTCGAGCACGCCATCCCTGATCGGCCCGTCCGCCCAGACATCGGTCTTCCACACATAGTTCGGGCCCAGCTGATTCAGTGCCACAAAACTGGTCACCAGCTTCATGACGGATGCGGGATTCAGCGCCGCGTCGGCATGGTGGCTGATCAGCGGCGCATCGGCATCCAGCGGCTGCACCACCACCGCCACATGGTCGAGCGGAATGGCGGCCTGTTTCAGTGCACTGGTGAAAACGGCGGGCAGTTCAGCGGCGGCGGCAGAAACGACATGGCCCGCAAGCAGCAGGCCGGCGAGAAAGCGGAAGACGGTTCGGGCAGACGGCATCCCGCCATTATGCCGAATTCCGCGGTGCGCTCTTGCGCCCCGCGGCGGCAGGCGCCCGTGGCCTATTCGGCGACCCGCATCCTGCCCAGCTCTTTCCGGGTAAGCTCGTCGAAACGCTTCAGCACCCAGCCCTTCTCGCCCACCCAGGCCTTGAACAAGGCCAGATTTTCCTGCCGCTCCCGCTCATCGGCGCCCAGGTGCTGATACATGTTCCCGGGCTCGCCGTCCTTGGTGTGGCGTCCATCGTCCAGCCGGCGCATCAGGGCGCCGCTGTCCGGCCAGCCGACGAAGGTCACCAGATTGGCGTAGGTATCCATGCGCGGGCCGCGGTTGAGTGCCTTGTACTTGTCCTTGTTTTCATCGAATTCGGCCAGATAGGGGGAGCCTTCGCCGTGACAGGCCATGCACTTCTGCTCCCACAGCGGGCGGATGTCCTGGCGGTAAGTCACGTCGTCGGCCCGGGCGGCGTCGCCGAGCAGCAGCGTGCCAACGAGTAAGGCAGGTACAGGATTCATGGTCATCTCCTTGCTGGTAAACAAATATCCCCGCAACCGGGGTTGCTGCCCTCCGCCCGGACGCGCGCTTCTTACAGCGATTGCCTGATGGCCAGCACAGCCTGGTTGCGCAGCGATTTGAGCAGGGACAGCTCTTTCTCGGGGATCGCGATGTCACCGGCATGGGGTCGATCAGCATAGATCAACCCGACCGGCTTGCCTTTCACGATAATGGGAAACAGCACGAAAGTGTGCGCCGCAACATGCTGGCGATACCAGGCCGGAATCCGCGCGGCGATCCTGGGATCGCCGATGTCGGAAATCAGGATGTCGGCGTTGTTCTGCAGCGCGACGAGAAACACGTCCGGCTGGCCCGCCAGGGAAAAGTCGAATGTCTTGATCAGACGCTGCACGTCGTCGCCGAAACCGAACTTGCCGCACATCGTGTTGCGCCGGCCATCCTTGATGCACAGTACCACGTGTTCGAATCCCATGCCGGTGTACATGGCCTCGAGGATCATGCGCAGGATGTCGTGGACGGAAATGCTGTCGTCGATCAGGGAATTGCCGACATCCTGCAAACCCGAAGCGAGGATGGATTGAATCTCCTCCGGTGTGCGGGTCCGTTTGTCGCCCATGGCGGCCGCAGCGTGATCGATGACCGGCGCGGTCTCATGCAACACATTGGCATCCAGCGCCGCCAGGGCATCCGGTGTAGCGGCACTGCTCCCTTCCTGCGCCGGCGACAGGCCCGGCGGTGCCGCCAACCCGGCCCATTTCGATGCCTGGCGGGCAAAATCGCTATGCTTCAGGTTCACATTCACCACCCGGGCGAACTGGCCGATGTCCTGCATCGATTTTTCCATCATGACGGACAGCTGCTCCGCCGTCACCGGCACGGTGTCGCTGAAGCGTGCCGTCAATCCGGCCAGCGCCTTGCTGCGGTCCGCATCCGGCGTATCGAGGATGATCCCGCACAGCGCGTTGGAGAATCCTGCCAGTGCCCGCAGCCGGTCGATATCGCTCGTGCCCTTGCGGATTTTTCCGCCCGGCAGTTGCTTCATGCTCTGCACCAGCCGATCGGGAAATCCCCAGCTGCGCGCGATGCCGATGCCGAGACTCTCGAACGACACGCCCAGCACTTCGGTCGATACCCGGGTCTCGCTCAGGCCCTCGGTTTCGACGCGCTGCAGAACGAGCGCCATCTCCGCGGGGAAATAGAACATCGCCAGCATGCGGCCGAGTTGGTGGAGCATGGCGCCGATGAACGCCTCTTCCACATCCTTCACCTGCGCATGGCCCGCCATCGCGCGCGCCAGCATGCCCGCATACAGCACCTTGACGAATTCCTCCTTCAAGTGCTGGGCGTGCGCCTTGTTTTCCAGGTTGTCGAACAGGATCAGGCTCAATGCGATCGAGCGCACCGCATCGAAGCCGAGGACGACCACCGCGCGCGAAATCGTGCTGATCGAACCGCCGCCGACCTGGTTGTAGAACGCGACATTGGCCAGTTTCAACAGCTTGTTGGTGAGCGCGAAGTCCTTGAGGATATGGTTGGAGAGCTCGTTGACGCCCTCACGATCGGACGAGGCGATGCGGTTGATATCGCCGATCGCTTCGGACAGCGCCGGGAAATCGCTCTCGGCCTGCATCCGCCGCAACAGGGTGTCCAGCGCATTCCGGCCCGCGCCGTCAGCCGGCCCACTGTGCTCGTCCGCCGTCAACTCAGATCCCGCACATACCAGTCCATCGCCTCGGCCAGGCCTGCGCCGATGCGGTGCGTCGGCTCGTAGCCCAGCCGCGTGCGCGCCCTGGAAATATCGGCGAGCGAATGGCGCACGTCGCCGGCGCGGAAGTCGCGATAGACCGGCTTGAAGTCGGCCAGATGCGGAAACTCCGGTGCGAGCAGGCTCCGTATGGCTTCGAACAACTGGTTCAGGGTGGTGCGGTCGCCGACCGCGACGTTGTAGACCTGATTGGCGGCGTCGGCATGCGGGCTGGTGGCGGCGAGCAGATTGGCCTGGATGACGTTGTCGATATAGCAGAAGTCGCGGCTGGTTTCACCGTCGCCGTTGATGTACACCGGCTCGTTCCTGATCATGCTCGACACCCACTTGGGCACCACGGCGGCGTAGGCGCCCTGCGGATCCTGGCGGCGGCCGAAGATGTTGAAGTACCTGAGGCCGATCGACTCCATACCGTAGCAGCGGCCGAACACGTCGGCGTACAGTTCGTTCACCAGCTTGGTCACGGCATAGGGCGACAGCGGCTTGCCGATGACGTCCTCGACCTTGGGCAGGCCGGGGTGGTCGCCATAAGTGGAACTCGACGCGGCGTAGACGAAACGTCTGACCTTCGCATCGCGCGCCGCCACCAGCATGTTGAGAAAGCCGGTGTTGTTGGCGGCGTGCGTCGTCAACGGATCCTCGATCGAACGCGGCACCGACCCCAAAGCCGCCTGGTGCAGGACGTAATCGACCTCCTTGCACACGGTATGACAGGTGACGGGATCGTGAATGTCGCCACGCTTGAAGCTGAAGTTTTTCCAGCGTTCGGCCCCGACGCTGGACTGGACCTGCGCCAGGTTTTTTTCGTGGCCGGTCGCGAAGTTGTCGAGACCGACGACGCGCTGGTTGAGCCACAACAACGCTTCCACCAGATTGCTGCCGATGAAGCCGGCCGCCCCGGTGACGAGCCAGGTGCGAGGCCCAGCTTCGAGCGTGTTCTTCAGCGCATCGAATGCGGACATCACAGCCTCCAGAGCGTGAAGCCCGCCGCGTTCACTACAGTCGGATCGTAGGCCGCCTTGACGTCGGTGAAGGCGCCGCCTTTTTTCAGCCTGGCGGTCAGTTCGGCAAACGACTTTTCCAGATACGCGTGATGCGATACTGCGGCGACGATGGCATCGCATTCGGGCAGGTCGTTCCATGCGGTGAGCTTGATGCCGTATTCGTGCTCGGCTTCCTTCGGCTCGCCGAGCGGATCGTGCACGTGTACATCGCAGCCGAAGGACTGCAGTTCGCGGATGACGTCGACCACCTTGGAGTTGCGCAGGTCGGGGCAGTTCTCCTTGAAGGTGAGGCCGAGCACGTTGACCTTGGCGCCCTTCACCTGCACGCCGTTGGCGATCATGTTCTTCACCGTCTCCTGCGCGACGTAGGCGCCCATGCCGTCGTTGATGCGGCGCCCGGCGAGGATGACCTGCGGGTGGTAGCCGAGCATGTCGGCCTTGTGCGTGAGGTAATAGGGATCGACGCCGATGCAGTGGCCGCCGACCAGACCGGGGCGGAACGGCAGGAAGTTCCACTTGGTGCCGGCGGCCTTCAGCACTTCCAGCGTGTCGATGCCGAGGCGGTGGAAGATCAGCGAAAGCTCGTTCATCAGCGCGATGTTGAGGTCGCGCTGGGTGTTCTCGATCACCTTGGCGGCCTCGGCGACTTTAATTGAACTGGCGCGATGCACGCCGGCGGTGATCACGCTGCCGTAGAGTTCGGCTACCTTGTCGAGCGTGGCGGCATCGTCGCCGGACACGACCTTCACGATCTTCGTGATCGTCCGCTCCTTGTCGCCGGGGTTGACGCGCTCGGGCGAGTAGCCGACGTGGAAGTCCTGCTTCCATTTCATGCCGGAATGCTTTTCCAGGATCGGAATGCAGACCTCCTCGGTGGCGCCGGGGTAGACTGTGGACTCGTAGATGACCGTTACGCCCTTTTTCATGTACTGGCCGACCGTGGTGGAGGAACCCACCAGCGGCGAGAAATCGGGGATATGCGCCTCGTCGACCGGGGTCGGCACGGCGACGACGATGCAGTCGGCTTTGGCCAGATCGGCGGGGTCGGTGGTTACCGTCAGTTGCGTCGCGGCCTTGAGGTCGTCCGTTGATACTTCGCCGGTGGGGTCGCAGAATCGACGGTAATGCTCGATTTTTTCAACCGAGAGGTCATAGCCGATGGTGGTCATCTTCTTGCCGAATTCCACCGCCAACGGCAGGCCCACATAGCCCAGCCCGACAACCGCCACAACGCTCATGTTTGGATCCCCCTATGAATATGAAGTCTTTGCTGCCGCCCGGATTGTATCGAATTTACAGGCCCCTGCCCGGCTTCGTCCGGCGGCTGGGCGTTCCCTGGGGGAGCAAGCGGCGTACCAGCCTGGCCGTGATGGCTTTCCTGCTGTCCGCCCCGGGCCACGCCGACGTGGCCGACATGCTCCCCAGCATCAAGCCGGGGATCGTCGGTGTGGGCACCTTCATGCCCACCGGCCGGCCGCCCGCCAATCTGCAAGGCACCGGGTTCGCGGTGCTGGACGGACATTACGTCGTGTCGTGCGCCCACATTTTCAGCAAGCCGCTGGATAGCGGGAAAAAGGAGATGTACGCCGTGTTCGTCGGACGCGATCGCAAGATATCGGTCCGGGCCGCGGAACTGGTCGCCAGCGACCCGACGCACGACCTGGCCTTGCTGAAAATCGCGGGTGAGCCGTTACCCCCGCTGAAACTCGGCGACTCCAGCCAGGTGCGCGAAGGCTGGCAGCTGTATTTCACCGGTTATCCGATCGGCTCGGTGCTGGGGCTCAACCCCTCCACGCATCGTGCCGGCCTCGCCGCCATCATTCCTATTTTCACGCCTGTCACGGCCGCCTTCCAATTGAACGCACGCGCAATCAAACAGGCCGTCTCGCCGTATGAAGTCTTCGAACTCGATGCCGTGGCCTATCCCGGCAACAGCGGCAGTCCGGTCTGGCATCCCGATACCGGCGAGGTGCTGGGCGTGGTCAACTCGGTCTATGTGAGAGGCACGCGCGAAGCCGCCATCTCCGCGCCGAGCGGGATCAGTTACGCGATCCCGGTCAAGTATGTGCATCAACTGCTGGAGCAGGCGCTGCCCAGGACGCCCTGACCGCGCCTACATGCCGCCGGTCAGGCTGACGCCGAGGCCGAGCGACTGCTGGCTGTGGTTGTAATCGATCAGCGATTCGCCATAGCCGTTGAAATACTGCACGTAGCCCCTCAAGCGCCCATACAGCGGGAAACTCCAGTTCAGCTTCAGCGCGCCGCGAGGGTCCGGCGTGCCGAAATTGCTGCGCAGCAGCAGCGAATACGTATGGCGCCCTTTGCTATAGACCGCCAGCAGATCGCCGTGCCCCATGTAGTCCTCGATGTCGGGGTTGTCGTCGCCGTTGCGCTCCGGAATCCGGTACCAGGGGCGGACCAGCAGGGCGAGATTGCCGCGCTCCAACCCGAACTGCGCATACACCCGGTTCCAGCTGCGCGACAGCGCGGCGCCACGGCCATTCGACTGATGCACCAGCCCGAGGTTGAGGAAACGCCCGCGAAAACCGGCCAGATCGTAATCGGTGCGGAACACCAGCATCGCCTCCGGTTCGTAGTTGTTCTCGCGGAAGGGCGCGGAAATGCTGTGGTTGTAGGCCTGCCAGAACGAGGTGGAGGTGTAGCCGAACCACAGGTCGACGTTGTCGTAACCGAACACGCCCTGCATGCCCTTGATCTTGAAACTCAGCTGCAATTCGGTCTCGACGGAATCGAGTCCGGCATCGCCCTGCCCTTGCGCTGCCGGGAACGAGGCGTTGTTGGGCGAGTTGCTGACCTTGAGCGGCAAAAAATAATTGGGCCGATGCGGGCGGAACAGGAAGGCGCCCCGCTTGGCTTCGTCGTCGAGTTCCCAGTGACGCGACAGCGCCGAAAGCAGTTGGGGTTCCGGCGGCGCGAGGGACGGCGCAAGAGGGGCCGCGACAGGCTCCGGGGCAGCGTGCAGCTCGGCCCCAGGAGCGGCCGCGGGCGGCGACCGCCCGGCCAGCCGGTCGTAGCACGCCAGCCGCTCGGCATCCGCCGAAATCGCACTGCATCCTTCCCAGTCGGCAATCGGAGCGGCCTGCGCGCTCCCCAGCAAGCCCGCGCACAGCCAGGCCAGCGGAATTCCGCCACACGCAGGTCTCGCCGCTCTCATCCGCACCCGGCGCTCAGTCAAGAACCACGCTGTGCCCCGGCAGCGGCGCCTGCGCGTCCCAGCCGAACTGCCTCTGCAGATCGGCGGCGAAACCGGTTGCCACGCTGTCTTCGCCGTGCACCACGAAGACCTGGCGCGGCCGGTCGCGAAAATGGCCCAACCAGGCGAGCAGCGCGCTGCGGTCGGCATGCGCCGACAGCCCACCCAGGGTGTAGAGGTCGGCGCGCACCGGAATGTCCTCGCCCAGCAGGCGCACCCGCCTGGCACCGTCGACCAGACGGCGGCCGAGCGTGCCGGCAGCCTGGAAGCCGGTGATGAGGATGGTCGAATCACGACGCGGCAGGTTGCTGCGCAGGTGAAACTTGATGCGCCCGGCTTCGCACATGCCGCTGGCGGAGAGGATGACGGCGCCGCCCGTGATGCGGTCGAGCGCCTTCGACTCTTCCACGCTCTCGACGAATTCGAGCTTGCGAAAATGCGCCGCGCCGCCGTGGTGGCCCATCAACGCATGGGTTTCGTCGTCGAGCAGTTCCATGTGCCTGAAGGTGATCTCGGTGGCGGCGGTGGCCATCGGCGAATCGACGAACACGGAAAGCCTGGGAATGCGCCCCTGCCGCGTCAGGTCGGCCAGCAGATAGAGCATGTCCTGGGTGCGCCCCACCGCGAAGGCGGGAATGATGACGTTGCCGCCTTTTCTTTCGAGGGTGTCGTTGACCGCCTCCACCAGTTCGTCCTGCGTCGCGTCCATGCTCTTGTGGTCGCGGTTGCCGTAGGTCGACTCGACCAGCAGATAATCGGCCTCGAAGATCGGCGTGGGATCGCGCAGCAGCGGCCGCGCGGGCTGGCCGAGGTCGCCGGAGAAGACGATCTTGCGGCGGCGCGGCCCGTCGCCCACCCACACCTCGACGATCGCCGAGCCGAGGATGTGGCCGGCATCGCGGAAGGTGCAACGCACCTGCGGATGCGGCATGATTTCCAGATCGTAATCGACCGCGTTGAGGCACTTCAACGAGGCCTGCGCCTGCGCCACCGTGTACAGCGGGGCCGTGTCGCGCGGCGGCAGTCCGCGCGCGGCATCGCGCCTGGCCATGCCCTGGCGGAAGCGGTTGAGGTTGGCGTACTCGGCCTCCTTTTCCTGGATGTGCGCCGAATCGGGCAGCATCACCGCGAGCAGGTCGCAGGTGGCGCGGGTGGCGTGGACGCGGCCCTTGAAGCCCAGCGCGACCAGCCGCGGCAGCAGCCCGGAGTGATCGATGTGGGCATGCGTCAGGATGACGAAATCGATCGTTCGCGGATCGAAGCTGAAGGCGCGGCGATTCTTGCCGTGCGCTTCGCGCCCGCCCTGGAACATGCCGCAATCGACCAGAAAGCGTACGCCGTCGGCTTCCAGCAGATAGCTGGAGCCGGTCACCTCGCGCGCCGCGCCGAGAAAAGTCAGTTTCATGCTGGAGCCCTGCGTAGCGCCCGCCTCGCGGAGTCAGGCAGAGGCCCCGATTTTATACCGGGGAATCGCCCATTTCCTCGTGTGGCGCTCCCCACGCCGTTTTCGACGGCGCTGTGTTTCGCATCAATCCTGCTTCGCATCGCTCGCACGCCTGGCGCCGATGCCGCGAAGAAAAATGGGAAACACCCGTTTTCCCTCTGCAATCAGCGATTTTTGCGCTTCGATGATGGAAACGCGCAGCACCAGGCCCTGGATGATGCCGGTGAACATCACCGCGGCGCTGTGTTCGTCCAGGTCGGAGCGGACAAGATTTTGCGCCTTGGCCTGGGCCAGGAGACCGCCCACCCTGGCCTCGTAGTCCGCCAGAATGCTGCGTACCAGCTCCTTGATCCTGGGGTTTTTCTTCAGCAGTTGGTCGGTGAATATCAGCTTCGGAATCGCCGGCACCTTGTCGACGAAGCCCAGATGGGCAAAAAACATTTTCTCCAGGGAATCGAGCGGATCGCCGCCCTGGCCGACGGCCATGTCCAGCACGCTCATCAGACGGCCGCGCACCCAGTGGATGACGCCCAGCCAGATCATGTCCTTGGTGGGGAAATGCCGGAAAATCGCCCCTTGCGTCACGCCCACCGCCCGGGCCATGTCCTGCGTCGTCACGCTGTCCACGCCCTGCTCGCCGGCAAGCTCCACGGCGGCCTTGATGATTTCTTCCTGGCGCTCTTCCGCCGATAGTCGTTGCCTGCGCTCGCTCATTTCCTGATTTCCATATTCGGTGTTTTGCTGACTCCAAATTTTCCGGGCGCACGAACCATGCGGTAGTGCGGTATCAGTGACGCTGCAGATCATGCAGCAATCTTTGATAGTCGCCTGATTCCTCAATCAATCGTGGTCCCAACGCACGTAGTTGGTCCACGGTTTCCGCGGGCAATGTATACGAAGTTGGAATGCCACGAAAGAAATCGCGCTCGGCAGGATCCTTGATCGCGTCGAAGGTGACTTCGATCAGATAAAAATCAAACCCGGCTTCCGCCCCACCGACTGTTTGCTTCTCCTCATTCTGTTTACGTATCTGCCTGGCCCAATCCTCAAAATTGGTCTTGAGAAGCTCGATCGTTTCAAACGAATAGCGGTTGATCGGGATATCCTTGACCGCTCTGAAGACCTGAGTGACGGTCGGCACCACCTCGCTTCGATCCAGAGACAGGTCCGGAGCGGTCTCGGCATTGACGACGATCAGCACCGCCTTGCGAAGCCGTTCGAGGCGCATGGCGCGGGCGAGCGCCTGCGGCCCGTCGCCGGAAGCCACCCGATCCAGCATCCCGCGCAAGCCGATATTGTCGGTGATACCCCCATCCAGTAGATGCAGGTAGGGTCTGGCTGCGGAATCGAGATAGGAACGCACCTCGGCGGCTTTATATATCTGCCGTGCGGTCGCCCCGCCGGAAGACCCGGCAGCGTGTAGCGGGCCAGGATAGCCGCACGTGCCACCGTAGTTTCTGACGGTAAGGGGGCTAAACACGATCGGCACGGCACTTGAAGCCGCCACTGCGCGCGCCAGCGGAAACGAAGAAAGATCGGAGCAGAGCAGATCGAACTGATCCTGGGTGAATTCGAAACGCGTACCCAGCGACATGTCGCTGGCGTTGATCATCACGAAGGGGCGCCGTCCCTTCTCGACCAGATCGCCAAAAGTGGCATGATCGAAAATCTCGTCGTCGAAGTATTCGGCTACCAGATCGATCCTGCCAAATAGCGGCGACGAGACACGCGCCAGATTGACCGGGGCAAGCAGCTTGCGGGTCAGTTCGCCTTGAACATTGCGCTTCAGGAAGCGGTGCTCGAAATCGCTGAAAATCTGCTCACCATAAAGCGCATAGTAGGCGGCAGTAAAGCTCCCACCGGACACTGAGGACAGGATATCGACTTCGTCGAGCAGGCGCTCGGGCTTCCCGTTCCGGACGATTTCAGTGTGGGCGAGGTGCTCAAGCACACCGTAGGCCAGAGCGGCAGCGCGCGTGCCGCCGCCCGAGAAGGTGACGACGACCAGCATGTCGTCGCGCTCGTCAGGACTGGCGAGATTGGTAAAACGATAGCCATACGCCGGATCGTGCCGCGCCAGGGGTTGGTTTGGCGGGTAATGCGCGCAGCCCGCAAACGACAGGGCGCAGGCCAGCAGCACCCATTTCCGAAAGCCCGCCCGGCACGTGGTCTGTGCCGTATATGTCAGTTGGCGAAAGCCACTGCGGCATGATTCAGGGCACCTACCCGATATGTCCGGCAACGCGCGCGCCACGAGGCGGATGAGGGGGCAGGCGTTAGCGGTCAGGCGCATTATTTGTCCTGAGCAGGCGGGACACCCTTGTAGAAATCGCGCAACAGGGCAACCGCTTCGTCCGCACTGTCCACGATCGAGAAGTGCGCGAGGTCATCCCGGCTGATCATTCCTTCCTCCACCAGAAACTCGAAATCGATCAGCCGCCGCCAGAAGCGTTCGCCGATCAGAACGATGGGTATCGGCTCGATCTTTCCCGTCTGTACCAGCGTGAGTGTCTCGAACAGTTCATCGAGTGTTCCGTAGCCACCCGGAAACGCAACCAGCCCCTTGGCCCGCAGCAGAAAATGCATCTTGCGCAGGGCGAAATAGTGGAACTGGAAACACAGTCCCGGACTGATGAACGGATTGGGAGCCTGCTCCCGCGGCAACGTAATGTTGAGTCCGATGCTGTGCGCCCCGGCGTCGCAGGCACCCCGATTAGCCGCTTCCATGATGCCCGGCCCCCCACCTGTTACCACTACGAAATCACGTCGTTGGTGCTGCTGAAAATGGCGGGAAACGATTTCGGAGAAAGACCGTGCCTCATCGTAGTAGCGCGCGTATTCCAGCTGCTTGCGCGCCCGGGCGATCCCGGCCTGCAATGCCGCGTCACCAGCTTGTCCGCCAGCGCGCTGTAGCAATGCTTCGAGCTGTGCCCGTGCCTGATCTGGCGGCAACAGCCGGGCACTGCCGAACACGACGATGGTGGAATGGATGTTGTGCTGACGCAGGTAGTACTCGGGCTTCGACAATTCCAGCTGCAATCGCAGCGGGCGCATCTCATCGACGCCCATGAAATCCAGGTCCTCGTAGGCAAGGCGATACGACGGGCTCGCACCGATCGCACGAGACAGGGCATCGCGTTCCGGGTCTGGGGCTGGGGTGTCGGTAGCGCCATGCGCCTGCTTTGTGGTCATGAGCAGCCACCCTCATTGGCCCGATGCGGCCAGAACCTCATCGCAACGGGGAAGCAGGCGAACGATCCGCCGGATGCAAAATCGTGTGCCAGGCTCGGGACACCGCCGTAAGCGCCAAACCCGGCATGTAACCGGTGCGCTATTACAAGTGTCTTCCTGTCCTGCATGGCATCTCCTTATCCAAATGAACGTTGCCGCCGCATCTATCCGGCCATTACAAGGTCACACTCTGACCCGGCTCGGGCACACTCACTGTCCAGCCCTTGTCGGTTTGCAGGCGATGGGCGAGCGCGAGTGCTGCCGTTTCCTCGCCGTGCACCACGAATACCTGCCGCGGTGGCTGCCGGAATCCGTCGGCCCAGTTGAGCAGCGCCCGCTGATCGGCGTGCGCCGAGAAGCCGCCAAGGGTATGAATCGAGGCACGTACGCTGATTTCCTCGCCGAGGAGACGCACGCGTCGGGCGCCGTCGACCAGCCGCCGCCCCAGTGTTCCCTGCGCCTGGAAACCGGTGATCAGCACGCTGCATTCGGAACGTCCGAGGTTATGACGCAGATGGTGTTTGATGCGGCCGGCATCGCACATGCCGCTCGCGGAAATGATGATGGCGCCGGAACGAATCCGGTTAAGCGCCATCGACTCGTCCACGCTGCCGACAAACTTCAGATACGGCAGGCTGCCGCCCGCCGCGCGCCAGTCGGCCAACCGGCGGGCCTCTTCATCAAACAGGGCCAGATGTTGCATGGTGATCCGGGTTGCGGCCGTCGCCATCGGTGAATCGACGAAGATGTTGAGATCACGCAGCCGCTCTTGACGCGTCAACTGGTGCAGAGAATAGATAATTTCCTGGGTACGCCCGACCGCGAACGCGGGAATGATGACGTTGCCGCGCCGGGACTCCAGTGTGTGCTCGATCACCCCGGCCAGTTCCTCCAGTGTCGCCGGCAGTTCCTTGTGCATGCGGTCGCCGTAAGTTGATTCGATGAACAGCACGTCCGCTGCCGCGATCACGCTCGGGTCGCGCAGGATCGGCCGCCCCGGCTGGCCGAGGTCGCCGGAAAAGACCAGGGTCGTGGTCCTGCTGCCCTCGCTGACCTGAATTTCTATGATCGCCGAGCCGAGGATATGCCCGGCATCGTGGAAACGGCAGCGGATACCGGGATGCGGCACCAGCCATTCGTCATACGCGTGCGGGCTCAATTGTTGCAGACAGTCCATGGCGTCCTGCACGGTATACAGTGGGGTCGCGGCGGCGCCGATACGCTTGCTGTTTTTCTGTTTACGCAAGGCGCGCGCAGCCTCGACTTCCTGGATGTGGCCACTATCCGGCAGCATCACGCCGAGCAAGTCGATGGTGGCCCAGGTGGCGTGAATCGGACCTTTGAATCCCTCGTTCACGAGCTTCGGCAACAGGCCGCTGTGATCGATATGGGCGTGCGTGAGCAGCACGAAATCGACCGTCTTCGGATCAAGATCAAACGGCCGGCGATTACGTGCCGGAGCCTCGCGCCCGCCCTGAAACATGCCGCAATCCACCATGAATCGGGCCGTTCCGGCCTCGATCACATAGCACGATCCCGTGACCTCGCGCGCTGCCCCAAGGAATGTAACGTTCACGATGCAAGGCGCCGATGCGTACGCGACAGCTCGCGCCAGGCGATCACTGCAATCGCTCCCCACACCAGCGTTCGCACACTCATGGCAATGACCGTGCGCGACTCGTAGGCGCCGCCGGACGCCACATGCATACCGAATGCGGCGAACACGATCGCGGTGGCCAGCGCAATGGCAGCGGCGAGCCCGATCGCCCAGCGTCGCCGCAGCCACAGGCCGGTGCCGGCGGCGACATAGGCGAAGCCTGCGAGAAAATTGAACCACAATACGAACGGCACATAATTTCCGGCCGCGGCACGCGCCGCCTCATCGCCGAACAGGATCGTGCCGCCTTCCTTGAGGGTGAGCAGGCCAAACCCGATCGCGATCACTGACATTGCACGGATACCGAGCCTGCGTGCCGGGATGGATGGAGTCTGGGTGGACGGGGCCATGGCAAACCTCCTTTTGTTGAACGATCCGACGAAATGTTTCTATGCGGCCGATGTCATCACGACACCGTGCCCATCGCCATCCGGAACAGGGCAAAGCGCGCGTATGCCTCGTGCAGCACCCGTTCGCGCTGACACAGGTTGAGGCTCAGTCTGAACGCCAGGCTCTGGATCATGCCGATCACAACACTCGCAGCCGCATGCGGGTCGATGTCGGCCCTGATCGTTCCCTGCAGCCTGGCCCGGGCGATCAGCCGGACGATGCGCGATTCGTAATGGCTGACAACCTTGCGGACACGTCGCTGAATGCGGCTGTCACCGCCCTGCAGCAGCCATCGCAACAATCGTCTGGGGATCTCGGGGTGGCGCGTAATGAACGCTGCCTGAATCTTGAATGCCCGTTCCAGTTCGAGGAGCGGGTCTCGATTACGCTGTGCGGCGGATTTCATGAGTCGCAGCAAATGCCCCCGCGCGCGGGAAACGAAACGGTCCCGTGCGCCATGGCTGTCCAGGCCCGATTGACACAATGCACACGCCGTCGCATCGGCATCCCATTGCCGATCGGAAAACAGATAATCGCGCGTGGTTTCCAGCCATGCCCTTAAATACGCGGGTTCAAAGGTATTGTTGCCGTCGGTATGCATGATCGACCTCCTGTTGTGCCGGTCCGGTAGCAAAGGTGTGGAGATGGCACCGGCTTACTGAGCGGCATATCCGCTGCCATAAAAATGCGTCGCGAAGGGTTTGCGGAACTCGCTGTGGCAGGCGTAGCAGCTGGTCTGTAGCTTCTGAAAGGCGAGGATGACGCCGTGGCCGTCCCTGGAACCGGCCGCCCGGCCCAGCGCCTGTGCCTGGGTGTGGGTTTCACCGTCAAAGGCCTTGAACTTGCCCATGTCGGTGCCGATGAAGCGCATGATGCGCATCTTCTCCGCCAGCGGCGGCTGCGGATGGTCCGCGATCAGGAGGGCGGTTTTCTCCACCTGTTCCCAGTCCTCGCGGGAAATGCCATCGGTGATGGCCTGCATGTTCTTGCCCAGATCTTTCATGATCTTCTGCAAGGCAAGCGGCTCGGCGGCATGGGTGGCGCTAGCGGCGCAACACAGGCAGGAAGCGGCAAGAAGATTGATCAGGCGATTGCGTAGATTGTTCATGTCAGGCCATCCTTTTCTTGAAACGAAGTGAACTCATGGTCAGCAACGCGGTGCCCAGCACCGCCAGCGCGGCGAACTGCGGCCACAGAATGTCCCAGCCGCTGCCCTTGAGGAAGATGTCGCGGATGATGACCAGGAAGTAGCGCAGCGGGTTGAGATAGGTGAGCCACTGCGCCGGCTCCGGCATGTTCGAGATGGGGAACATGAAGCCGGACAGCAGCACCGCGGGCAGATAGAAGAAGAACGACGACATCAGCGCCTGCTGCTGCGTCTGCGAGATGGTCGAGATGAAGAGGCCGATGCCGATGGTCGACATCAGGTACAGGCCGGCGCCGAACAGCAGCAGCGTGAGGCTGCCGTGGATCGGCACCTCGAACCAGGTGATTCCGATCGCGGTGACCACCAGCACGTCGATGAAGCTGATCAGCACGAACGGCAGGGTCTTGCCGAGGATCAGCTCGAAGGAGCGGATCGGCGTCACCATCAACTGCTCCATGGTGCCGATCTCGCGCTCGCGCACGATGGCCATGGCGGTGAGCAGCAGCGAGATCAGCAGCACCACCACCGCGATCACGCCGGGGACGTTGAAGTCGCGGCTTTTCAGGTCGGGGTTGTACCAGGCGCGCGAACGCAGTTCGATGGGTTCGGTCTGCGCTGATGCCAGCTGGGCAAGCTCGCCGGGCACCGCGCGCGCGCGGGAAAATGCCTGGGTGATGCGCTGGGCGTAGTCCATCGCCACCGTGCCGGTGTTGGAGTCGGTGCCGTCGACGATGGTCTGGATGGCCGCCTGCCGCCCGGATTTCAGGTCGTCGGCGAAGCCGCGGTTGATCTGGATGCCTATGGTGACCTGGCCGCGGTCGAGCAGTTCGCCCAGCCGCTCCGGCCGGTCGGTGCTGTCCACCACGGTGAAGTAGCCGGAGGCGGTGAAGCGCTCGATCAGCGCGCGGCTCTGCGGGCTTTTGTCGAGGTCGCACACTGCGGTCTTGATGTGGTCGACGTCGGTGGTCACGGCGTAGCCGAACATGATCAGCTGGATCACCGGCATGACGAAAATCAGCGCCTTCATGCGCGGGTCGCGCAGCACCTGGATGAATTCCTTCACCAGCATGCGATAGATACGTTCCCACATACCGCCTCCGTCAGGCCAGTTTCTTGCGGAATTTGCCGAGGGCGACGGCGAACACCACCACCGCGAACAGCGCCAGGAAGATCAGATCGCCCGCCACGAATGCCGGCGGGCTGGCCTTGAGAAAAATGTTCTTCAGCACCTCGACGAAATAGCGCGCCTGCACCACGTGGGTGACCGCCTGCAGGAAGCGCGGCATGTTGTCGATGGAATAGAGAAAGCCGGACAGCAGGAAGGCCGGCAGGAAGGTCACCACCATCGCCAGCTGGCTCGCCACCAGCTGCGACTTGGCGATGGTGGAAACCATGATGCCGAGGCTGAGTCCGCCCACCAGGAACATCGCGGTGACGCCGAGCAGGAACAGGAAGCTGCCCCGGAGCGGCACGTCGAACACCCATACCCCCATCGCCACCGAGAACAGCACGTCCAGCACGCCGATCACGAAATACGGCGCCATCTTGCCGAGAAACAGTTCGATCGGCTGCACCGGCGTGGCGATCAGCTGTTCCATGGTGCCGCTCTCCCATTCGCGCGAAACGGTGAGCGAGGTCAGGAGCGCGGTGATCACCGTCATGATCACCGCGATCAGGCCGGGGATGATGAACCAGCGGCTTTTCAGCTCGGGGTTGTACCAGACGCGCAGGCGGTTATCCACGGCGAGTTCGATCTTGCTGTCCTGCTGTGCCACGCTGAAGCGGCTGGTGATCGCCTCGGCATAGCCCAGCGCGATGGTCGCGGTGTTGGCGTCCGAGCCGTCGGCCAGCACCTGCACCCGGGTGGTGCGCCCCTGCTCCAGGTCGCGCGCGAAATGCGGCGGGATCACCAGCGCCAGGTGGGCGTTGCCCTCGTCGAGCAGGGCGCGCACGCCGGCGTAGTTTTCCGCCGTGGCGACCACGCTGAAATAGCTGGAGGCCGGAAATCCTTCCACATAATGACGACTGGCCGCGCTCCTGTCCTGGTCGTAGACGGCGAGGTTGAGCGTCTTGATGTCCATGGTGATGGCGTAGCCGAACAGGATCAGCAGGATCAGCGGCATCAGGAAGGCCATCGCCAGCGAGCGCGGATCGCGGACGATGTGAATGAACTCCTTCTTCACCAGCGCATAGAGACGGGTCCAGGAGAACGCGCGCGGCTTCATGGCCGCCCCTTCTGTTCATCGCGGCGGTCCTCGAGCTCGATGAGCGAGACGAACACGTCCTCCATCGAGGGCGGAACGGCGCCGATGCCGTGCAGCCGCAGCCCCCGTTCGGCGAGGAACGCGCCTACCGCATCGGTGGCCGCCGCAGCGTCGTCGACCACCGCGTGCAGGTTGTCGCCGAACAGGGCGACGTCTTTCACCAGACCCGAGGTTTCGAGCTGCTCCAGCGCCTCGAACGGGCGTTCGACGCGCAGTTCGAGGATGTCTTCCGGGATCAGAGTCTTCAACTCGGCGGGGCGGCCCTTGGCGATCATGCGCCCGCGGTAGATCAGGGCCAGCTCGTCGCAATATTCCGCTTCCTCCATGTAGTGGGTGGTGACGAACACGGTGGTGCCGCGATGCGACATCTGCGCGATGAGATCCCAGAACTGGCGGCGCGACAGCGGATCGACCCCGGAAGTGGGTTCGTCGAGAAACACGATGGGGGGCTCGTGCAGCACGGCGCAGCCGAGCGCGAGGCGCTGCTTCCAGCCGCCGGCGAGCGAGCGGGTGAGCAGGCTGCGTTTGTCCGCCAGCCCCGCCATCTCCAGCACCCACTCCTTGCGCTCGCGCCGCTTGGCGCGCGGCACGTTGTAGATGCCGGTGTAGAAATCGATGTTCTCCTCCACGCTGAGGTCGTCGTAGAGCGAGAATTTCTGCGACATGTAGCCGATGTGGCGCTTGATGATCTCCGACTCGGTCATGATGTCGAAGCCCGCCACCCGGCCCTCGCCCGAACTCGGCAGCAAGAGCCCGCACAACATGCGGATGGTGGTCGACTTGCCGGCGCCGTTGGGACCGAGAAAGCCGAACACCTCGCCCTTGTCGACCGTCAGCGAGATGCGGTCGACGGCGACGAAATCGCCGAAGCGGCGGGTGAGCTCGTGCACCGTGACGGCGTGGTCTTCGTTCATGTTGCGGCGTCCTCGCCGACCTCGCGGATGAACACGTCCTCCAGACTCGGCGTGATGATTTTCTCCGCGTGGACCGCGATCCCGGCCTCATTCAGCACGCGCCGGGCCGCTTCCGCTTCGGCTGTATCGGCGGCATACACGTGCAGCATGCCGCCGAACAGGCTGACGCGGTTCCAGCCGAGCGCGGCGGCCAGCGCCTCGCGCGCCGCGCGCGGCTGCGCCGTTTCCAGCTCCAGCAGCTGCCCGGCCATGCCCTGCTTGAGCTGTTGCGGCGTGTCGCACTGGATCAGGCGGCCACGGTGCATCAGGCCGACACGCGAGCAGCGCTCGGCCTCGTCGAGGTAGGCAGTGGAAACGAAGATCGTCACGCCTTCCTTCAACATGGCGTAGAGGATGCGCCAGAAGTCGCGCCGCGACACCGGATCGACGCCGTTGGTGGGCTCGTCGAGAAACAGGATTTCCGGCTTGTGGATGAGCGCGCAGGCCAGTCCGAGCTTCTGCTTCATGCCGCCGGAGAGATTGCGCGCGAGGCGCTTGCGAAACGGCGTCAGGTTGGAGAAGCCGAGCAGACGCTCCTCCAGCGCGACGCGCTCGCGCCGCGGCACTTCGTACAGGTCGGCGTAGAAATGCAGGTTCTCCTCGACCGTGAGGTCGCCGTACAGGCCGAAGCGCTGCGACATGTAGCTGATGCGCGCCTTGATTTCCTCGTCACCGCCCCGGATCGGGAATCCCGCTACCGTCGCCGTGCCTTCGCTGGCGGCGAGTATGCCGGTCAGCATGCGCATGGTGGTGGTCTTGCCGGCACCGTCCGGCCCCACCAGGCCGAAGATCTCGCCGCGCCGCACTTCCAGCTCGAGCCCGCGCACCGCCCACAGGTCGCCGAATGCGCGGCCCAGCCCGCTGGCTTCGATGGCGATCTCGTTCATGCCAGGTCTCCGTGTGCTGTCAGCAACGCATCGCGGGCCGGCGGCCGTTTGATCGCCGTGACGATTTCAGGATCGTAACGGCTGCCCGCGGCCTGGACGATGATGTTCAGCGCTTGGTCCGCGGCGATCGCGCGGCGATAGCTGCGGTCGGTGGTCAATGCGTCGAAAGCGTCGGCCACGGCAATGATGCGTGCCGCGAGCGGAATATCGGTTCCACGCAACCGGTCGGGGTAGCCGTTGCCGTCGAAGCGCTCATGGTGGTGGCGCACTGCCTTGGCAAGGCGGCGCAAGGGCGGGATGGCGTGGAGAATGTCGGCACCGGCGGCGGAATGTGTCTGCATCACCCTGTATTCTTCTTCGTCGAGACGATCCGGTTTGGCCAGGATCCGGTCGGGCATTCCGATCTTGCCCAGATCGTGCAGCAGTGCCGCCTCGCCGATCAAATCCCGTTCGGCATCCGGCCGTCCCAGCGCCCTGGCAATCAGGCGGGCATAGTGTGCCACCCTGCGTCCGTGTCCGCCGGTATAGGCATCCTTGAGCGAGAGCGCGCTATCGTAGGCAAGCAGGATCGATTCGTAATCCTGCCGCTTTTCTCGCATCAGGCGGATGACCGTGCGCCGGTTTGAATGCAGCAGGGCCGCCAGCAACGCCAGGGTCAGCAGCAGATAAATGACTCCGCGCAGCAGAACGGGCATGAATCCATAACGGTCGGCCATGCCCAGATAAAAGGCGGCCGCCTCCCCTCCCAGCACCATGACGACCCCGGAAAACGCATAGAGCAGCAATACGCGGCGGTCACGCTGCTGCAGTTGCCGCGACACCGTCCGGTCGTGATCGAAAAAGCTGAGCGCAGCGTTCACTGTTCCGTCCCGCCCGCCGTCGAGATGTACACATCACCCGGCATGCCGGGCTTGAGCGTGCCGTCACGGTTGTCGACGGTCACATTCACCGCGAAGACCAGCTTCACCCGTTCTTCCTGGGTCTGCACGTTCTTGGGGGTGAACTCCGCCTGCGACGACACGTAGCTCACCCGGCCCTCGAATTCGCGGTCGGGGAAGGTGTCGACCTTGATCCTGGCGGCGGCGCCCAGACGCACCTTGCCGATCTGATCTTCCGGGATGTAGACCCTGAGCCAGGGTCGGGAAATATCGGTGACCGTCACCACCGGACGGCCTGCGCCCAGGGTTTCGCCCACTTCGGCATGCTTGCGGGTGACGACCCCGTCGACCGGGCTGGTCACCTGCAAATCCGCCAGCGCGACGCGGGCGGCGGCGACCGCGGCCTGCGCTTCGTCGCGTTGCGCCCGCGCAGCGTTGATGGTCTCGGGGCGATAGCCGCTTTGCAGCAATTTGAGCCGTTCCTGTGCCGCGCTCGCCTGCTGCGCCGCGACGACGGCGACGGTGCGGTCCCGGTCGCGCCGCTGCCGGCTGGCGGCGCCGCCCTCGAACAGCACCTCGGAACGCCGCGCCTCTTCGTCCAGATTGGTCCGGTTGGCGCGCGCCTGTTCAAGCTGCGCGCGCGCCTCGGCGATTTCCGGCGCACGGTAGCCCTGTTGCAGATCCTTGAGGCGGGCTTCGGCGACCTGTTGCGCGGCTTGCGCCTGCTGCAGCCGGGCGGTGGCCTCGCGGTCGTCGAGCGCCGCCAGCAGTTCGCCCGTCTTGACGCGGCTGCCTTCATCCACCGGCCGCTTGCCCAGGATGCCCGGCACCTTGAAGGCGGCGGCGATTTCGGTCGCGTCCACCGTGCCCGAGGCGAATACCGTGCTTTCGTCCGGCCGCTCCGCCCAGGGCGCGAATTTCCATAGCGCAACGGCCACGATCCCGGCAACGGCGACGACGCCAATGACGACCTTCCTGTTCATAGTCTTGCTCCTTGCTGACTGGTGTGCCCCGCAAGGTTTTTTGCGGCGAGTTTTTTAGCGGGTAGAACGTCGACCGTCGCGCTCCCGGCAGCGAGGTCGTCCCCGCAAGCCGTGACGCTGTGGTGCCATGCGAGATACTGCGCAAGGGTGTTGGGGCCGAGGCCGGACGAAGGCGGATTCGTCCCTGTTTTTGCGCCGGCATCCGCGGGCCGGAAGCTGTCGGGCGTGAGGTCGCCGGTGGCACGAAGCAGGCGCGCCTGGCTCACGGTAATGTCGTAACCCGCCTGCAACCGGTTCGCGGTGGCCGCCCACAGGGCGGATTCGGCGCCGAGCAGATCGGTGATGGTGTTTTCGCCGCTGTGGTAGCGCAGGGTTTCGATGCGCAGCGCTTCGCTGGCTTCGGTTTCACCCTGGGTCGCCGCATCCAGCCGGGCACGCGATTCGTCCAGGGCGCCGTATGCCTGCTCGACCTCGCTGGTGATGCGGTTGCGCGCGTCTTCCTGCAGCAGGGCGTTTTGCCGCTGCTCGATCCCGGCCTGTTCCACCCGGCGCCGGCGCACGGCGCCGTCGAACAGCGGCAACGTTAACTGCACGCCGATCTGCGAGTCGTCGTAGCCTTTCCAGTCGCTGCCGGTGCTTTCCTGCGCGCGCGCGACCAGATCGACCTGCGGCAGGCGCTCGCCGCGCGCGATGGTGGTTTTCTGCCGGGCCGCACGGCCCAGGGCGTCGAGCCTGAGCAGATCCGGGCGCTGCTGCATGGCGCGCTGCAACGCCGCTTCGGCCGAAGCCGGCAGGGTTGGCGCGGTCATTCCGAGGTCGGACAGGACCGGAGCCGGACCGCTCTCGCCCAGCAAGGCGGCCAGCAGCGACAAGGCATCCTTCTCACCCTGCGTGACCGATACCTTGTCGTAGCGTGCCTGCGACAACTGCGTCTGCAGCCGGATCAGGTCGAGCCGCGCGGCGCGGCCTTCCCGCAGGCGCAGATTGATGTCCTGTTCCTCGCGTTGCAGCGCCTTGATGCGGGCATCCAGAACCTGCCCGAGCTGCCGGAAATGCAAGGCCTTGGTATAGGTGGCGACGACGTTGAACAACAGGTCCTGCCCGCCGGCACGCAACGCCTGGACCGATGCCTCACGGTTGTGCGCGGCCAGCGCCTCGCCTGCCACCAGCTTGCCGCCGCGATATAACGGCAGGCTCAGCGCCAGTCCGATATTCGCAACATCCCGGTCCATCGGCGGAAAGACACCCGCCTCGCGGATCGGCGTGATCAGGCTCGGGTAGGCATGGCGCGTGTAGGCCGCGTCCAGATTGACCTGGGGCAAGCGCTGGCCACGCGCAACGTCCTGTTCCAGCGTTTGCCGAGTGACTTCGGCTTGCTGGCTTTTGATCGCCGGGTTGAATTGCGCGGCGCGCGCCATCGCTTCCCACAACGGGAGCGGATCGGCGGCGAAAGCCGTTTTCCAGAAAGAAAGAAGAAAGGTGAGCAGCAGTAATCGTGACAGGGGTTTCATACGCGCATCCATCCTGGGTTTTCCATAAAGGCCGCATACGCATTAAGTAATTGACCAATCACTTAATAATATATATCGAATTGCACTTGTCAAGCATTTAGCTTACCCGGGCTGGGCAATACGCAGTGCGCGCAGTGAAGCATGCAAATATTTCACAGTACCGCTCTCCGGCTTGAAACCGGGGGAACGCGAAGTGCATCAAGAAAAACCGGGAAGATGCGCACCGCCTCCATTGCCAGCGTGCGTGTCGTAAGGGTGCGCTGGCCGTGCAGGATGGAGGTTTGCAGCACCAGCCCCTGAATCATGCCGAGATACAGCGTGGCGGCGGCGTGAACGTCGAGGTCGGCGCGTGCCTGCCCCTGCGCCCGGGCGTCGGTCAGCAAGCCGGCAATTTTCGTCTCGTAGTCCAGCATGATCTCGGTAACCAACCGCCGCAGCACCGTACTGCCGCCATGCAGATGCTCCGACGTCAGAATGCGCGGGATGGCCGGATGCGCTGCGATGAACGCGATGTGCGCAAAGAACATGCGCTGCAGCGCGTCCAGCGGGTCGCGCCCCTGTCCAGCGGCTCGCCCCAATCCACCTAGCAGGCGATCACGCACCCACTGCATCACCGCCAGCCAGATCGCGTCCTTGCTGAGGAAGTGGCGGAATACCGTGCTCTGTGCCACGCCCATCGTCTGCGCTATGTTCCGGGTGGTCACCTTATCGACCCCATGGCTGGCTGCCAGATCGAGTGTCGCGTGGATGATCTCCTCGCGCTGCTGGTCAACGCCAAGCCGTTTGCGTACGGGTTTGTCGGACATGGCCAAGGCTCCCAAGCTATTTAGATAGTTACTGATCACTATCATATAGCCGGCCAGCTCAGTGTCAAGCCGGTCCATCCCGCGTCAATCAGATATCCGGATGATCCAGGCAGGCCCGCAAGGCTCCCGCCAGGAGGTGCATGTCTTCGATAGCGGTCACATAAGGCGGCATCACATAAACCGTATGGCCGACGGGGCGGATGAACACGCCGTGGTCCAGCGCCGCCCGATGGAAACGGGCCGCAAAACCGGGGCGGGTCTGCGCGACGTCAAATGCCCAGATCATCCCCCTATGCCGGAAATGGCGTACCCGCGGATGCGCCGCCACGTCCGCCAACAAGTCCGTGAATGCCTGAGCCTTGACGCGGTTGGCGTCGATGACCCGGTCGCTCTCGAAAATGTCCAGCACCGCCAGCGCCGCCCGGCAGGCGAGCGGATTGCCGGTGTAGGAATGCGAATGCAGGAAACCGCGCGCGGTGGCGTCGCCGTAGAACGCGGCATAGACGGCGTCGGTCGTCAGCACCGCCGACAGCGGCAGATAGCCGCCGGTGAGGCCCTTGGACAGGCAGATGAAGTCGGGACGGATCGCGGCCTGCCTCGGTCCTTCTCCCCTCTCCCGCTGGGAGAGGGGCTGGGGGTGAGGGTACGTGCCAGCATGCAAGGCAGTCCAAACCTCCGAGAGCACTGCCTCGGTTTCCTGCAATACCTGATTGTTCCAAAAACGCACGACCCGCAAACCCTGCTGCCCAAGCCACGCATCGCGACGGGCGTCACGTGTGGACTCAGCATGCTGCCCCCCATCCAGCTCGATGACCAGGCCAGCCTCATGGCAATAAAAATCCAGCGTGTAGGGCGGCATAGGATGCTGCCGACGGAATTTATGTCCGCCCAGACGGCGATCCCGCAGCAGATACCACATCAGGGATTCTGCGTCGGTTTGTTCGTGGCGCAGCTTGCGTGCGAATTCGATCGCTTCGGGGGGGATATCTGGAAAACGCTGGGCGTCTTGGCCAACAGCGGCGCCCTTACCGCCTGCGCCCTCACCCCCGGCCCCTCTCCCCGGGGGAGAGGGGAGCGATGCCTGCTCGAACGCGAACATCGTGCCGGTGCGGCCGAAACCCACGGCGATCTCGTCGGCGATCAGGTGCACCCGATATTGGTCGCACAGTTCGCGCGCGCGGGTCAGGTACGCCGGGTGGTACATCGCCATGCCCGCCGCGCCCTGCACCAGCGGCTCGACGATGAAGGCGGCGGTGGTGGCGGCGTGCTCGGCCAGGTGCGTTTCCAGCGCCTCTGCGCAGCGCAGCGCCCAGGCCTCGGCGCTTTCTCCGGGCTCGGCCCGCCGCGCATCCGGCGTCGGCACCTGCACGCTGTGGCGCAGCAAGGGCGCGTAGGTGTCCTTGAACAGCGGAATATCGGTCACCGACAGCGCGCCGACGGTTTCGCCGTGGTAGCCGTTTTGCAGGCTGACGAACGCGTTTTTCTCCGGCTGCCCTGCGTTGCGCCAGTAGTGCGCGCTCATTTTCAGCGCGATTTCGGTGGCCGAGGCGCCGTCCGAGCCATAAAACGCATGGCCCAGCCCGGTCAGTGCAGCGAGCCGCTCGGACAGCTCCACCACCGACGCATGGGTCGCGCCGGCCAGCATCACATGTTCGATCCTGCCGAGCTGATCGACGATCGCGGCATTGATGCGCGGATTGCAATGGCCGAACAGGTTGACCCACCAGCTGGATATCGCGTCCAGATAACGCCGTCCGCCGGGATCGATCAGCCACGCCCCCTCGCCGCGCGCGATCGCCAGCGGCGGCGTGGCTTCCAGCGTTTTCATCTGGGTGCAGGGGTGCCAGACGGCGGCACGGGTGCGGCGGATCAAATCATGGTCTGTTGTCATGGGAGCTGATGGTCAAACTATCCGGCGCCTGCTCTCACCTTCGTCATGGGCGACGCGAACGGCTCGTCCTGTCTGGTGACCCTGGCCAATACTGTACACCGGACAGGCCCTGCCTTCGAGACGGTATGCGTACCGACACACGCGTCCATCATGCGTGCGTCAGTCGTGCCGGGTCGGTGCAAGACACGCGTCCAGCACGTGCTCCATATCGCTCAGGACGGATCCCATCACGAGTCCGGCGCAGTGGTGGTACAGGAACAGTTCGCAGGCGACCGGCCGGGTGAGATCGTCACGGCCACTGCTGGCGAATGTCCGCCAGACGAGAATCAGCTGATCCTCGGTCAGCGTGTCGATGCAGCGCCAGGCGTCATCGGTCAGTATCATTTCCAGTCCGCGATGCCGGGGCAGGCCGAGCCGCAATGGCTGGCCGCGCCGGATCAGGGCAAGCCGCACGCGGTTGTAGCACGTCGCCGATATCGTTTTCGGCATGACGCGAAGGGGTTGCGGATCGTCCGGCATGAGACGCAGGGCCTTCTATCCGGAGAGCCGGGTACGGCGGCCTTTCATGACTAGCCGCCGGCGTCGCTGTCGGCGCGGCCTTCGCTGAAGACGCGGCTTGCCAGGATATCTCCGGCCTCGATGGTCATGAGATCGGTCTTGGACAGGGTTTTCGACGTACTGGCGAACAGGCGGTTGGCCTGGCGCAGGCGCGCACGGTCGAGGGCGTTGCGAACCGAGCGTGCATTGGCGAAATGTTCGAGTTTCATGCGGATCGTCAGGTACTCGAAAAACGCCTTCTCCGCCTCCGCGCTGAAGCGATAGTTCTGCGCCGCCAGCATCAGCCGGGCGATCGCGAGGAGCTCTTCCGCGCGATAGTCGGGAAAGTCGATGTGGTGGGCGATGCGCGAGCGCATGCCGGGGTTGCTGTGGAAGAACCTGTCCATGCGATCCTTGTAGCCGGCCAGGATCACGACCAGATCCTCGCGATTGTTTTCCATCACCTGCAACAGGATTTCGATCGACTCGGCGCCGTAGTCGCGCTCGTTCTCGGGCTTGTACAGGTAGTAGGCCTCGTCGATGAACAGCACGCCGCCCATGGCCTTCTTGATGACCTCCTTGGTCTTGGGCGCCGTGTGTCCGATGTACTGGCCGACGAGGTCGTCGCGTGTGACCGATACCAGATGGCCTTCGCGCACATAGCCCAGACGGTGCAGGATTTCGGCCATGCGCAGGGCGACGGTGGTCTTGCCGGTGCCCGGGTTGCCGGTAAACGACATGTGCAGGGTCGGCGTCTCCGATGTCAGCGCGAACCGTTTGCGCAGCCGGTCGACCAGCAGCAGCGCCGCGATTTCGCGAATGCGCGTTTTGACGGGCATGAGCCCGATCAGTTCTCGATCGAGCTTGTCGAGCACCTCCTGAACGTTGGAGGCCTGGAATTCGGCATCGAGGTTCACCAGCGTGTCGTCCGTGGCGCTCACCGCGTCCCGTGACGCCACCTGTTCGTTGTCTTTCGTCATAGCCATGTTGAAAAGCTCCGCTAACGTACCCGCACCAGGCCGGACTCCACCTCATCACGCTTGGCGCGGCCCGCGAGCTGCTCCACCAGCGCAAGCGCGAAATCGATGGAGGTGCCCGGGCCGCGCGACGTGACGATATTGCCGTCCGTGACGACAGCCTCTTCATGATAATGAACGCCATCGATCGCGACCTGGTCCCGGAACTTCGGGTTGCTGGTCGCGTTCCGGCCCGCCAGGTGGCCGTAGGCGGCAAGGATCGACGGCGCGGCGCAGATCGCCGCGGTATAGCGGTCCTTTTGCGTGTAGCGGTCGAGCAGGGTCTTGATGCGCGCGTCTTCGTGCAGGTGCTTGACACCGGGCATGCCGCCCGGGAGCACCACCATGTTGAAGTCCTGGCTCATCACGGCATCGAGCGGCGCGTCAGGCACCACAACCGTCTCGCGCGATCCCTTGACCGGGCCGTCCTGGAGGCCCGCGACCACCACCTTGATGCCGGCGCGGCGCAGCACATCGATAATGCTCACCGCCTCCAGCTCCTCGAATCCTTCCGCCAGGGGCATCAGTACGCTCGCCATGACGATCTCCTTGATCTCGTTGAAAAACCGGCGACGGGCCGGCACACGGCTCGTCGCCAGACCACTCAAGTGTAGCGTTCGCCTTCCGGCCGGTCCGTCGCGTAGGAATGCACGGTGTAGTGGACGGTACGACCGGCGCCTTCCTGCCGCGTCAGACGGAAGCCGGGCTCCTTCTTCGGCCGGTTGACGATGTAGGACATCCGCGGCGATTCGACGCCGCGCGAACTGTCGAACGCGGTGACGCGAATGTAGCAGCCGGGAAAGGTCTTGCGGCAGTTGTTGACCTCCATCAGGATCCCGGCCGGATCCTTGAGGTCGAACATCGGCATGCCGAACATCTCCCAATAGGTATTGCGCGGATGCGGGTCGTCGGTGTATTCGACGTTGACGGCCCAGCCGTTGCCCAGCGCATATTTGATCTGCGCGGTGATCTCCTTGTCGGTGAGATCGGGCATGAATGAAAACTGGCCCTGGGTGAGGCGATTGCCTGGATTGGTCATCATGATGTGATTTCCTTGTAGGAGTTAAATGGCCGGATCAAACGCTGGCCGTAGCGGTGGGCACAAAATCGGCGGTATCGGTCGACGCGTAGTTGAAGGTGATGTCCTTCCACGTGTCGAGGGCAGCCCTGAGCGGCGTGCACCATTTGGCTGCGGCCTCCAGAATCTGCGGCCCTTCGTTCCAGATGTCGCGGCCCTCGTTGCGCGCCATCACCATCGCTTCAAGTGCCACGCGATTCGCCGTGGCGCCGGCCTGGATACCCTGCGGGTGGCCGATGGTGCCGCCGCCGAACTGCAGGATCACGTCTTCGCCGAGATAGGTCAGCAACTGGTGCATCTGGCCTGCGTGAATGCCGCCGGAAGCGACCGGCATGACCTTGTTGAGCGAAGCCCAGTCCTGGTCGAAGAACAGGCCGTTTTCCAGGCTCATCGGCGTATGCGTGTCCCGCAGGGTGTCATAGAAGCCCTTGATCATCAGCGGATCGCCCTCGAGCTTGCCCACGACGGTGCCGGCATGAATGTGATCGACGCCCGCCATGCGCATCCATTTGCAGATCACGCGGAAATTCATGCCGTGATTCTTCTGACGTGAGTAGGTCGAGTTTCCGGCGCGGTGCAGGTGCAGGATCATGTCGTTCTTGCGCGCCCATTTCGCCATGCTCTGGATCGCGGTATAGCCGATGACCAGGTCGATCATGACAATCACCGATCCCAGGTTCCTGGCGAATTCGGCGCGTTCGTACATCTCCTCCATGGTGCCGGCGGTGACGTTGAGGTAATGACCCTTGACTTCGCCGGTAGCGGCCGAGGCCTTGTTCACCGCTTCCATGCAATACAGGAAACGGTCGCGCCAGTGCATGAAGGGCTGCGAGTTGATGTTCTCGTCGTCCTTCACGAAGTCGAGGCCGCCTTTCAATGCTTCGTACACCACGCGGCCGTAGTTGCGGCCCGACAACCCGAGCTTGGGTTTGGTGGTGGCGCCCAGCAGGGGGCGGCCGAATTTGTCGAGGCGCTCGCGCTCGACCACGATGCCGGTTGCCGGGCCCTGGAAGGTCTTCAGATAGGCGACGGGAATGCGCATGTCTTCGAGGCGCAGTGCCTTCACCGCCTTGAAGCCGAACACGTTGCCGATGATCGACGCGGTCAGGTTGGCGATCGAACCCGGCTCGAAGAGGTCGAGGTCATAGGCGATATAGGCGAAATACTGCGCTTCGTTCTTGGTGCCGGCACCGGTATTGGGGACAGGATCCACGCGATACGCCTTGGCGCGATAAAGCTCGCAGGCGGTCAGGCGGTCGGTCCACACCACCGTCCACGTCGCGGTCGACGATTCTCCCGCGACGGCGGCAGCGGCTTCTTCGGGGTCGACGCCTTCCTGCGGGGTGATGCGGAACAGCGCGATCACGTCAGTATCCTTGGGCTTGTAATCCGGTTCCCAGTAGCCCATCTTCTTGTACGGAATCACACCCGACTTGTAACGTTCCTTGCCTTCCTTGATAGTTTGCGATGCCATGATTTTCTCCATGAAGTTGAACAGGCCGTGCGTGATGTCGTGGCGCCAATACCCTTTCCGGTGAAAAGGTGTTGCGTCAACACGGTGCCTTCATCATGCAAAATGGAGCGCATCAATAACAGTCAAACTTTTCAATCCATTCGATAGACGAAAAGCGATCACTGGGGGACAAGCATGCGTCACAGTACCTTGCGACAACTGGAAGTATTCTCGACCATTGCCCGTCTGGGCAGCTTTACCCGTGCGGCGGAAGAGCTTTTTCTGACCCAGCCGACCGTCTCGATGCAGATCAAGAAACTGACGGACGCCGTGGGTCTCCCGCTGTTCGAACAGATCGGCAAAAAGATGTACCTCACCGACGCCGGCCGCGAGCTGCAGCAGACCTGCGACGGCATCTTCGAGCACTTTTCCCGCTTCGAGATGGCCATCGCCGACATGAAAGGGCTCAAGAAGGGCACCCTTAAACTTGCCGTCGTCACCACCGCGAAATATTTCGCACCGCGCCTGCTGGGGCCGTTCTGCCAGGCGCATTCGGGGGTCGACGTGTCGCTCAAGGTCTCGAACCGTGAGCGGGTGCTCGAACGGCTGGCCGGCAACCAGGACGATCTGTACATCCTGGGCCAGCCGCCGGAAGACATCGACGCGATGGCCGAACCTTTTCTGGAAAATCTGCTGGTCGTGCTGGCGCCCGCGAGCCACCCGCTCGCGAAAGACAGGAACATTCCGCTGTCGCGCCTCGCCAAGGAACCGTTTCTGGTGCGCGAGCCCGGCTCCGGCACGCGCGCGGCAGTGGAAAGACTGTTCGCGTCGAAAAAGATCATCCCGAAGGTGCGCATGGAACTCGGAAGCAACGAGGCCATCAAGCAGGCCATCGTGGGCGGCCTGGGCATTTCGGTGCTCTCGCGCCACACCCTCTCGCTGGATGCGCCGCTGGGCCACATCGCCATTCTCGACGTGGAGAATTTTCCGATCAGACGGCATTGGTATGTCGCCTATCCGCGTGGCAAAAAACTTTCGGTGATCGCGCAGGCGTTTCTCGAATATCTGAAACAGGCGCCGAAACTGACCCCGATGTAGCCGATCCCGAGGTGGCCTCAGCGTGGCGCGCAGGCCGCCGGTGAAGCGCGTTTTTCACCCGCTGGAAGATTGCCCACGCAGTGCCGGCCCGCCCAGCCCGAAGCGCCGCCGCCGACCTTACTTCGTCAACGCCATGAACAACTGCGGCAGTTGCTCGGGCAAGCGCTCGACGCGATCGATGACGCTGAACTGGCGACCGAAGATGTCGCTGACGTATTCGTCGGCTTTCGGATCGAGGCTGATGCAGTAGGTGAAAATATTGTCCCGGTCGAGTTCCTTCACCGCTTGCCGGGCGTCTTCGACCAGCAGGCGTTCGTCGTGGGCATCGACGTCGGACGGCCTGCCGTCGGTGAGGATGAGCATCAGCTTCTTGTCGGCGCGGCGCGCGCCGAGCGTGTGCGCGGCGTGGCGCATCGCCGCGCCCATGCGGGTGGACCAGCCCGCCTGCATCGCGGCCAGGCGCGCCTTGACGTCGTCGTCGAACGCTTCGCCGTAGCCCTTGATGTGCAGGTAGCGCACGTCGTGACGGGTGTTGGAATGGAAGCCGGCGATGGCGAACGCATCGCCCAGCTTCTCGATCGCCCAGGCCAGCAGCGAAACCGCTTCCTGGCTGAGTTCGAGGATGGTCTGCTCGCTGCCCGCCGCCTTGTCGTTGAGCGATTCCGACAGGTCCAGCAGCAGCATGACGGCGATGTCGCGGCCGTCGGTGCGATGGCTCATGTTGATGCGCGGGTCGGGGGTGGCGCCGCCCTTGAAGTCGATCAGCGCGCGCAGCGCGACGTCGAGATCGAGATCGCTGCCTTCTTCCTGGTAGCGGATGCGCACCTTGTCCTGCGGCTTCAAGAGGTCGAGCATCTTCTTCAGCCGCTTGGCGAGCGCGCCTTGCTTGGCGAGCAGGCGGTCGATGTCGGCCGGGTTGCCGCTGGGATGCAGCGCTTCATACACGCAGGCCCAGTCCGGGCGGTAGGTCTGGCTGCCGTAGTCCCATTCCGGGTAATGGCGCGGCGGCAGACCGTGGATTTCCTCGCCCGGCTCGATCTTGCGCGGCTCGTCGAAGGCGTCTTCCTCGTCGCCGGCCTCGATGAATTTCCACAACTGGCGGTTGTCGTCGCGGTAGTCGACCACGGTGTCGGCAAAGTGGACGCGGGCGAACTGGTCGCTCTGGCGGCGGGTTTTGGCGACATAGTTCAAGGCCAGTGCGGCGATTTCTTTGGTGCTTGATTCTCCGTGCGCCATGACGGCATGGAAACGCTGCACGGTGTCCAGCAGGTCGGCATCAAGATAGCCGTGGTCAGGGTCGAGCAGCGCGCGCGACAGCATCGCCATGCGGTGACGCAGGCAGGAGGTGGTCTCGGGATCGCAGGCGGTCTCCAAAGGCTTTGGATGCAGCGCGAGGAACAGCTTGCGCAGACCGGGGTAGGCGCGGATCAGGAGCGTCTCGACGCGGCAGTCCTCGAAGAACTCCACCGCCATGCGCTGGAACGGGCTCCAGTTGTCGGCAACCTGCGCGTCGGACCAGCGGCGGTGGCCGACGATGTGGGCGAGCGCGGCACGGTAGCGGTCGAGACCGGAGATGACGGTTTTCCCCTCGCCCGCTTGCGGGAGAGGGTGGTGCGAAGCACCGGGAGAGGGCCGCGTGCGTCCCTCTCCCCCGGCCTCTCGTTCAATCGGTTTGGGCTCAGCTTTTTCCCCCTCTCCCTCGGGGAGAGGGTTGGGGTGAGGGAACGGGGGGGAGGGGAGGATCAGGTCGTCGTAGACGTCGGGCAGACGGATGCCGAGCGTGTCGTAGTAGGGAATCGGCTTGCGGATTTCGTCGAACGCCGTCGAGTACGGCACCAGATGGTCGTGGTCCTGCCACAGGCCGCGCAGGTACAGGTCCAGTTTGCGCTCGACGTCGATCAATAACGTCCCATGGCGCTCGCGTTGCAGCACGGCGCGGCTGTCGGCCGATTGCAGGCTGAAGTAATCCTTCTGCCGCTCGGGGTGGCTACGGTAGTTGCGGATGCCGTATTCGACCCAGTTCCCGAGGCCGGCGATGGAAAGCTGCGCGAGCAGGCCGGGCGCCTGGGCGAAGAATTCCGGTAGTCCCGGGCTGGGAAAGGTGGTGTGGTGGCCGTGGATGGAGCCGGTGGTGCGCGTCTTCAGGTCCAGCACAATGTCGAGATAGTGCTGCAGTTGATCTTCGGATTGCAGCCGCCTGGCCACCGGCGCCAGCGTCTGCAGGAAAGGCATGATCGCGCGGCCGTTGGGTGATTTCTGCAGGCGCTGGATCAGCGCCATCACCGCCGGCAGCGCGGACTCGCCGACCGCCTGCGCGGCCGACGGCCACTCCTCCAGGAAGGCCAGCAGCGGTTCGACGCCGCGCCCCAGCTTGCCGATGACGCGGCCGGCTTCGAGGTAGGCGTCGAGCCCCGCGCGCGTGAGCACGGCGAGCGCCTCGGCCATGACATCATCGAACACCGCCTCCACCTGCGGAAAACGGGTGTCGAGCTGGCGCCAGTAGGCGGCCATGAGGGGGTGCTGGTAGACGGTTTCGGTCATGGGTGGGGTGGTTACAACCTGTTCACCACAGAGACACAGAGGCACAGAGAAAACCATCCAGCACTCGACATCCAATCGAGCGCCAGGTTTATTTCCAGCACACCTGGTTCTGCTCTTTTCTCTGTGTCTCTGTGCCTCTGTGGTAAAAGCATTTCAAGCAAACGTCGCATCAACCGCGTGATCCAACGTCTCGCGAATATCGGCGTCGTCGGTGATCGGGCGCACCAGCGCCATGCGGCAGGCGTCGGCAGGCGCCACGCCGTCCTTGATCAGCGTCGCCGCGTACACCAGGAGGCGGGTCGAGATGCCTTCGTCGAGGCCGTGGCCTTTCAGATTGCGGGCGACGCCGCCGATCTTCACCAGCCGGGCCGCCACCGCCTCATCCATGCCGGTTTCCTGCGCCACGATCTGCGCTTCCAGCGCGGCGTCGGGATAGTCGAAATCGAACGCGGTGAAGCGCTGCTTGGTCGACTGCTTGAGATCCTTCATCAGCGTCTGGTAGCCGGGATTGTAGGAAATCACCAACTGGAAGTCGGGGTGCGCGCGGATCAGCTCGCCCTTCTTGTCGAGCGGCAGGGTGCGGCGGTGGTCGGTCAGCGGGTGGATCACGACGGTGGTGTCCTGGCGTGCTTCCACAATTTCATCGAGATAGCAGATGGCGCCGATGCGCGCGGCGGTGGTGAGCGGGCCGTCGAGCCAGCGGGTGCCGTTGGCTTCCAGTAAATACCGGCCGACCAGATCGGACGCGGTCATGTCCTCGTTGCAGGCGACGGTGATCAGGGGCTTGCCGAGCTTCCACGCCATGTATTCGACGAAGCGCGATTTCCCGCAGCCGGTCGGACCTTTGACCATCACCGGCAGGCGGTTGCGGTAGGCGGCTTCGTACAGCGCGACTTCGTTCTTCTGCTGCTGGTAGAAGGGTTCCTGCTGAACCTTGTACTGGTCCTTGTCGATCATGCGCATGCCTCGCAACGGAAGAAAAAAACGCCCCCGGAAAGCCGGGGGCGTGGAGCGCGGGATCGGTTCTCAGCAGCTAGGAGACTGCTTCCAACCCGCCCCGCGAAGGAGATGACGCTTCACCCCCGTGTTCTTACTTGTGCACGCCCAGCTTTTCGCGCCAGCCCGGGAACAGCTTGTCGGCGTCGCCCGGGAAGGACTCGAAGGCACGCGCGAATTCCTTGTGGCTCTTGGCGAACTCGATCGGGTCAGCGCCAGACTTCCAGCACTCGTACGACTGGCGCAGCGAGATCGCGCCGGCCGCCGGGCTGTCGATATGGCCGTAGGAGCCGCCGCCGGAAGTGTTGATGACGTTGCCGTGGCCAAGGTTCTCGAAGAAGCCGGGCAGACGCAGCGCGTTCATGCCGCCGGAGATGATCGGGGTGGTGGGCTTCATGCCGTACCACTTCTGGAAGTAGACTGGACCCTGGCACTCGTCGCGCTCGATCATGTAGGCGATCAGCTTGTCGTCCGCCTCGCCTTCCATCTTGCCGTAGCCCATGGTGCCGACGTGGATGCCCGACGCCCCCTGCAGGCGCGAGATCTTGGCCAGCACGAAGGCGGTGTAGCCACGCTTGGCCGACGGCGAGGTGATCATGCCGTGGCCGGCGCGGTGGTAGTGCAGATACTGGCCGGGATACTGACGGCGGGCGGTGGTGATCATGCCGGGACCGCCGACGAAACCGTCGACCAGGAAGGCCACCTTGTCGGCGTCGGCGCCGAAGGTTTCCAGGATGTAGTCGGCGCGGGCGCACATTTCATAGTGGTCGTCCGCGGTGATGTTGGCGGAGAACAGCTTGGGCTGGCCGGTTTCGTCCTGTGCGCGCTTCATGGCGTCGGCCACCAGCGGGATCACCTTCTTCATCGGCGCGAATACCTGGTTGCCCTGGGGTTCGTCGTTCTTGATGAAGTCGCCGCCCAGCCAGAACTGGTAGGCCGCGTGGGCGAAGGGCTCGGGGCGCAGGCCCAGCTTGGGCTTGATGATGGTGCCGGCGATGTAGCCGCCGTTGACCACCGGGCGGCCGAGGATACGCCACATGTCGGAGATGTCCTTGGCAGGGCCGTCGAACAGCTGAATGGCGCGCTCGGGTACGTAGAAGTCGTGGATCTTGGCGTGCTCGATGTCGCCCATGCCCTGGTTGTTGCCGATCACCAGCGTCAGGAAGGAGACGATCATCATGCGACCGTCGGTAACGTTGCGGTCGAACAGGTCCAGCGGGTAGGCGATCCGCATGTCCTCGGTCGCTTCGTCGATGTGGTACACCAGCGCGTCGACGCCCTTGGTGAATTCGTCGGTGGTGGACACTTCGACGTTGGTGCCGGTCGAGGACTCGGCGGCGAAGTGGGCGGCCGCTTCCAGGTAGCCGTGGCCGGCCTTCGGCTTCATCTTGTAGGCGACGAGAATGTGCTTGCCACCCTTGATCAGGTCTTCTTCCTTGAGGCTGAGGTCGGCGTAACGTGCGGATTGATCCATGGCTTGGCTCCTGCGGGTCATAAACAAGACTTCGGGTGCAACGCTCCGAAGTGGGCAGGGGCGGACTATACGCAAGCACTTATATAATGAATATTAAATTGTTATGATGAAAATCATATAATTTTCCTTATACATCCATGCGCCGACTCACGCTTCGCCAGTTCCGGGTATTCGAAGCCGTCGCCCGCCATCTGTCGTTTTCGCGGGCGGCCGAGGAATTGCACCTGTCGCAGCCTGCCGTCTCCATGCAGATGCGGGGGATCGAAGTCATCCTCGGCATGCCGCTCACCGAGCAACTGGGCAAAAAAATCTTTCTCACCGAGGCCGGACGCGAGGTGCTGCACGCCAGCCAGGCGATCACCGCGCGCCTGGACGACCTGCAGCACAATCTGGCGCAACTGCAGAGCGTCGACAGCGGACGCCTCAACCTTGCCGTGACCACGACGGTGAACGCCGTCGTCACCGGTATTCTGGCCCGCTTTCGCGGCCGTCATCCCGGCGTATCGATCCATCTGGACGTGTCCAACCGCGAATCGGTACTGAACCAGCTCGCCACCAATCGGATCGATCTCGCCATCATGGGCCAGGTGCCGGACGGACTTGACCTGGAAGCCATCCGCTTCATGGACAACCCGCTGGTCGTGATCGCGCCGCCCGACCACCCGCTTGCACGAAGAAAAAAAGTGTCGATCGATGATCTCGCCACCGAACCGTTTCTGGTGCGCGAAGCCGGGTCGGGCACGCGCGGCGCGATGGCGCGCTTTTTTGACGCCAAAGGACTGGCACTGCGTACGAGCATGGAGATGAGCAGCAACGAAGCAATCAAACTGGCGGTACAGGCGGGTCTGGGACTGGGCATTCTTTCGCTCCAGACACTGGAACAGGAACTGACGCTGCAGCGGCTTGCCGTACTGGCGGTGGAAGATTTCCCCATCATGCGCCACTGGTATGTCGTGCACCGCATCGACAAGCGGCTGTCGCCGGTATCGCAGGCCTTCAAGACCTTCGTGCTGCAACCGGTGGGGCAACCGGACGAAGCCGCTACGCTACACTCCGAACGACTGCGCCCTGAGCGACCGGCGCCCCGAGCGTCCGGTGGGACAACGCGCTAGAATCGGGGGCCGGGAACCCGTCGGCGTGATGGCTTCCCTCTACACGCGTCTGGGCTCGCCCATTCTTTAATTGACGTGAGGACAGCATGGAACCCAGGATCATCCAAGCCCCCAAGCGCTGCGGCTGCGCCAATCCGACCCAAAAATGCGAGGAGATGGCGCGCACCATCAAGCCCGCCAAGGCCAACCCCGATGCCATGCTGGTGTTCGACGTGCGGCGCGAGGCCGACTTCGCCGCGTCCGATGAAATCATTCCTGGCGCGATGTGGAAAAACCCGGACAAAATCGACGCCTGGATCGGCGCGCTGCCGCGCACGCTCGACGTGGTGATCTACTGCGTGCGCGGCGGCAGCGTGTCGAGCAATGTCGTGGACCGCCTGCAGGCCGCGGGCGTGAAAGCGCGCTTCATAGAGGGGGGGCTTGAAGCCTACAAGGCTGCGGGAGGCAAAGTGGCCCGCAAATAAAACGGCTAACCCATTGAAAGAAGTGCATAAAATACTTATTTTAAATTAGTTGACTAATTTACTTGGTTATTTTATGGTGCAGCACCCGATCATTTTATTGAACGTAAGGACTGCAATCATGGAACGTGAAATCAACGGCAAAATCGTCGAGACCGACCCCGAAGGTTATCTGGTCAATCTGGATGACTGGTCCGAGGAACTGGCTATCGAACTGGCCAGGGAAGACAAGCTGGAACTGGGTGAGAAGCACTGGAAGATCATCCATTACATGCGCGACCAGTTCGCCCAGAACGGCACCGCCCCCAATCTGCGTTTCCTGCAGAAGGGTCTGAAGGAAGAATTGGGCGACGAATGGGCAGACAAGAAATTCCTGTTCAGCCTGTTCCCGTTCGGCCCCGCCAAGCAGGCCGGCCGCTACGCCGGAACCCCGAAGCCGACCGGCTGCGTTTGAGCCTCCATCGCCACCTTGAAACGCCCCGCCCCGTGCGGGGCGTTCTGTTTGGGCGCCCGACCATCACGATGGGGCACCGTCCCTACGCCGCCTTGCGGAACATGAAATACACCGCCCCCACCAGACACAGCGCCGCCCACAAAAAATCCCACTTCAGCTCCACCTTCATGTACAGCACAGCGAACGGCATGAACACCGAAAGCGCAATCACCTCCTGCATGATTTTCAGCTGCGGCAGACTCATCACGGTATAGCCGATGCGGTTGGCCGGCACCTGCAGCAGGTACTCGAACAGGGCGATCCCCCAACTGACGAGCGCCGCGATGACCCAGGGCTGGTTGCTCATGTCCTTCAGGTGCGCATACCAGGCAAAGGTCATGAAGACATTGGAAAACGTGAGCAGAATCAGGGTTTGCAGCGAGGCAGGCATGGTCGTCTCCGGGATATGCGGCGCCATTGTAGGGAATCCATGCGCCTGTGGCGCTGTTAAAATGCCGCCTTTCGCATTGCAGGGAGCGGCATGATGAACGCGCCTCAGGTGGGGGTGGTGATGGGGTCTTCCAGCGACTGGGAGGTGATGAAGCACGCGGCGATGCTGCTGAAGCAACTGGGCATCCATCACGAAACGAAAGTGGTATCCGCCCACCGCACCCCGGATCTGCTCTACGACTACGCCCACCACGCCGACGCGCGCGGACTCAAGGCGATCATCGCCGGCGCCGGCGGGGCCGCCCACCTGCCCGGCATGCTCGCTGCCAAGACCCTCGTGCCGGTACTCGGCGTACCGGTGCCGTCGAAATATCTCAAGGGCATGGATTCGCTACTCTCCATCGTGCAGATGCCCAGGGGCATTCCGGTCGCCACCTTCGCCATCGGCGAGGCGGGGGCGGCCAACGCGGCGCTGTTCGCCGCCGCACTGATCGCCCGTTACGACAGCCGCCTGGCCGGGAAACTCGCCGAGTTCCGGCGTAGCCAGTCCGATTCGGTGCTGGCAATGGACCTGCCCGATGTCGAGTAAGCTGCCGCTCCTGCCCGGTGCCACGCTGGGGATTCTCGGTGGCGGCCAGCTCGGCCGCATGTTCACCATCGCCGCCCGCACCATGGGCTACAAGGTGATGGTGCTCGACCCCGATGCCGCCAGCCCCGCCGGGCAGATGGCCGATGTGCATCTGCAGGCCGGCTATGACGACCATGCCGCGCTGAAACGGCTGGGCGAGACCTGCGCCGCCGTCACCACCGAATTCGAGAACGTCCCCGCCGCCAGCCTGATCGAACTGGCAGGGCATTGCCGGGTGTCGCCCGGCGCGGACGCCGTCGCCATCGTGCAGGACCGCGGCCATGAAAAATCCTGGCTCGCCGGAAACGGCTTTGCCACCGCACCGTTCGCACTGATCCGCAGCGAGGACGATCTCGACGCCGCGCTGGCGGAATTTGGCACGCCATCGCTCCTCAAGGTGTCGCGTTTCGGCTACGACGGCAAAGGCCAAGCGCGTATCCACTCGATCGAAGACGCGCGTACCGCGTTCCGTGAATTCGGCGGCCTGCCCTGCGTGCTGGAAGGCTTCGTCAGGCTGGAACGCGAGATCTCGGTGGTGCTCGCCCGCAGCGACGCCGGCGAATGCATGCTGTTCCCGATCGCCGAGAATCGTCACGAAAACGGCATTCTCGATGTCTCCATCGTCCCCGCACGCATCACCGATGCCCTGGCGCAGCAGGCACGCGAAATCGCGCGCGCGGTGGCCGACCGGCTCGGCTACGTCGGCGTCATGGCAGTCGAGTTCTTCATCGCCGGCGGCCGCCTGATGGTCAACGAAATCGCCCCGCGCCCGCACAACTCCGGCCACTACACGCTCGACGCCTGCGTCACCGACCAGTTCGAGCAGCAGGTGCGCGCGCTTGCCGGTCTGCCCCTGGGCGACACCCGCCTGCTGTCGCCGGTGACGATGGTCAACCTCCTCGGCGACCGCTGGCGCGATGGCGGCCCGCACTGGGCCACGCTGCTGGCGCACCCAAATATCAAGCTGCACCTGTACGGCAAACAGACCGCGCGGCCGGGCCGCAAGATGGGGCATTTCAACGTGCTGGACGCCCAGGCGGAGGCTGCCTTGCAACTGGCCGAACAGATGCGCGATGCCCTGTAGGGCAGGCTCCGCCCCCCGCCTCCTTCAAGCGCTTGCGCTGCTGCTCGTCGGCGGCGCGGCCGTCGCGGAAGCGGCAGCGCCCACCTTGCACATCGGCCCGCATGCGTTCCGGGTCGAGATCGCCGACACCCCGCGTGAACGGGCGCGGGGCCTGATGGGACGAACCATCCTGCACGCCGACGACGGCATGCTGTTCGTGTTCGAGCAAGCGGGGCGACATTGCTTCTGGATGCGCGACACGCCGCTGCCGCTGTCGATCGCCTTCATCGACGCCGCGGGCCGCATCGCCAGCCTCGCCGACATGCAGCCACGCAGCGAAACACGGCACTGTCCCGGTGTCGACATACGCTACGCGCTGGAAGTACGCCAGGGCGAGTTCATGCGGCGCGGGATCACGCCGCGCATGCAGGTGGATGGCCTGCCACGGTAGCCGGGCCGCCATCCGGCTGACTAGGGCACGATCGACCGGATCCGCAGTTCCATTTCGCGGCCTGCGTCGTCGCTGCGCAGCACCCGCACCGGCAGATAGTAGTGGTCGATCGCCAGCCAGACCTCGAAACGACCGTCGTCGTCGGCCACCTGTGCGATATGCAGCGTTTGCAACATACCCAGCGCGGTATCCAGCATGGCTTCGCCGCGCACTTCATAGGCGTAGTCGCGCAGCTTCTTCCCATTGAACACCCGGTAGGCCAGCCGCTGCCCGGCCGCAGGGGGCGCCGTCAGCGCAAACTGAAAGAACAGGCTCAACACATCCTGTACCTCGCCCTGATAGGGGAAGTGGCGCGGCACCCCCTTCTCCGGAATCAGCGTGATCTGACCCTGCGCCTGGTCAAAGCGCGCACTGCTGCGCCTGTCGCCTCGCTGGTCCCAGAATTCCTCCGGCTGCAAACCGTGCGGCGTGACACGGCCACGGCTGGTCTGCGCGAAACGTCCCCGGTAGAACAGGCCGGTCAGGCCGGTCGCCCCCGCCACGCTGGCCAGCGTGTAGTGTTCCCCGTCATTCACCCACACCAGGGTCTGTTCGCCCGACGCCAGCCCGTAACGCAATTCGAACGTCAGATCGATGCGCGGCGGCAATGCATTCAGCGGGACCGACGGCGCGGTGGCCGGTTCGGCGGGCCCGGCCATCGGCGCCTCCACGACCGGCTGCGGCGTCAAGGCTGGCGGGTGAGGGACCACGACGGACTCGTCAGCGGGTGCCTCGGGCGCGGCCGCCTCGGCAGGCGGTTCGGGCGCTGGGGCGATGCTCGGCGGCGGAAGCCTGACCGCCGGCCGCGGGACAGCCGGTTCATGCGCAGGCGGCGGGCGCGGGGAAGGTGAAGCGGCTACGGCGACCGGCGGGGGAGGCGGGACAAGCCGCACGTCGATCGGCGGCGGCTCGGGAGGCGACGTCCGGTGCGGAAGCCGCCATTCGAGCCCGCCCAGGAGGCAGACATGCAGCAGCAGCGACAGGGCCAGCGCCCACCCCCACAGGCGAACGCTGCGCCCCATCTGTTCAATCCCTGATACTGGCGCGTACCAGGCGCTGTTCGAGCGTGACCCCGTCCTCGCTGACGCGAATCTGCACGGGCAGATTGTGGCGTGCCGGCGCCACCCACACCGTGATGGCCTTTTCGTCGGATTCCTGCGTGATGCGCTGATACTGCTGGGTCGCCATCGCACCCAGCGGCGTCCGGAGGGTGCCGCCGTCGCGGCGTATATAGTGGTAATCGTTGAGTTTGCGCCCGCTCACGACCTGCAGCGCGTAATCGGCCGGCAGGCCGGGCGCGAACATGAACTGGTAGAGCTGGGACAACTGGTCCTGCGCGCCGTCCCGCAGCCCCTCCACTTGCCGCGACTCGCCCTTGTACTGGTAGGTGATGGTGCGCTGCTTCCAGTCGAGCCGGGCCGTCGCCAGCTTGTTCGGGGCATCGCTGCGGGCATGCTGGAACTGAAGCGGCCGCAGGCCTTTCGACGTCACCAGTCCCGTGCTTTCAAGCTGGATGTTGCCCGGCCACAGCAACTGGATCGGGCCGCTGGCGTGGGTTTCGCTGGTCAGCACATAGCGGGTGCCGTTGCGGGTGAACGTATCGGTCACCTGACCGAGCTTGACGCCGTTGCGGTAGAGGTCGTACACCACGTTCATCCGGGACGGGCCCGCCGCGTGGGCCGATCCCGCGAGCAGCGCGACGGCGAACAGAATGATTTTGAGCATGGTCACGTTCCGGGTGATAACACAGACTGTGACGCCGGATCGTCCTTCAAGTTTACACGGCCCTGCATATTGATCAGCCGGCCCTCGGCAAACCAGCGGATCGCCTGGGGGTAGATGCGGTGTTCCTGGGCCAGCACCCGCGCCGCGAGCGTGTCCGGCGTGTCGTCCGCCCGCACCGGCACGGCCGCCTGGGCGACGATCGGGCCATGATCCAGCTCCACCGTGACGAAATGTACCGTGCAGCCATGGATCTTCACGCCTTCGGCAAGCGCGCGTTCGTGCGTGTTCAGCCCCGGAAACATGGGGAGAAGGGCGGGGTGGATGTTCAGCAGACGGCCCTCGAAGCGTGCGATGAAGGCCGGGCTGAGGATGCGCATGTAACCAGCCAGCACCACCAGGTCGGGGCGATGCTGTGCGACTTCGTCGGCGAGCCGCGCATCGAATGCGGCGCGATCCGGATATCCGGTGTGATCGAGGGCCACGGCGGTCAGGCCGCGCTCACGCGCATACGCCAGCCCCTCCGCCTGCGGCCGGTTGCCGATGACTGCCACGATCTCGATCGGCAACCGCGCCTCGACGATCGCCCGAAGATTGCTGCCGCGTCCGGACAGCAGCACGACGACGCGACACGTCACTGATAGATCACCTGCTCCGCACCTTCCGGACGCGCGACGATCTCGCCGATCCGCCACACGGTTTCTCCGCTGGCCTGCAAATGCGCCATCGCGGCGGCGGCGTCGGAGGCGGCCACCACCACGCACATACCGATGCCGCAGTTGAACGTACGCAGCATTTCGGCTGGTTCGACGTTGCCGGCCTGCTGCAGCCAGTCGAACAGCGGCGGACGCGTCCATGCATCCGGGTCGACGCGCGCCGCCGTTCCTTCCGGCAAACAGCGCGGCAGGTTGCCGGTGATGCCGCCGCCGGTGATATGGGCCATGCCCTTGACGTCGAGTGTCGCCAGCAGCGCCAGCAGCGGTTTGACGTAGATCCGCGTCGGCGCCATCACCGCATCGGCGAACGGGCGACCGTGGAAGTCCGACTTGAGGCCGATATGGCTGATGTCGATCAGTTTGCGGATCAGCGAGTAGCCGTTGGAATGCGCGCCGCTGGATGCGAGCCCCAGCACCACGTCGCCCGGCACGATGGCGCGGCCGCCGATCACTTTCGACTTTTCGACCACCCCGACCGCGAAGCCGGCGAGATCGTATTCGCCCTCGGCATACATGCCGGGCATCTCCGCCGTTTCGCCACCGATCAGCGCGCAGCCCGCCTGTTCGCAACCGGTGGCGATGCCGGCAATGACGGCTTCGGCGGTGTCGAGCGAGAGTTTGCCGCAGGCGAAATAGTCGAGAAAGAACAAGGGCTCGGCGCCCTGTACCAGGATGTCGTTGACGCTCATGGCGACGAGGTCGATGCCGACCGTGTCGTGACGATTGAGCTCGAACGCCAGTTTGAGTTTGGTGCCGACGCCGTCGGTGCCGGAGACCAGCACCGGCTCCTTGTATTTTCTGGAAATCTCGATCAGCGCCCCGAAACCGCCGATGCCGGCCAGCACTTCGGGGCGCATGGTGCGCCTGGCCAGCGGCTTGATACGCTCGACCAGTGCATCGCCGGCGTCGATATCGACCCCGGCATCTTTATAGGAAATGGAAGACACACCCGGCTCCAGAATCGAAAAATGCGCTATTTTACCGCCTATGCACCCCGTCCGCCGCCCCGCCCACCCTGGCAACATCCCCTGGCTTGCACTCGCCGCACTGCTCATCACCGGCGGACTGGTCTATCTGCTCGGTCCCATCCTCACGCCGTTTCTGGCGGGCGCCCTGCTGGCCTACATTTTCGACCCGCTGGTCGATCGGCTGGAAACACGCGGACTGTCGCGCACGGTCGGCACCGCGGCCGTCATTGTACTGACGGCGCTGGGCGTGCTGGTCCTGCTGCTGGTCGTGCTTCCCCTGTTCCAGGGGCAGTTCACCGAATTGAGCCATCGTGCGCCGGCGGTTCTCGACCTCCTGAAGACCCGCTTCGTGCCCTGGCTGCAACAAACCTTCGGCATCGACTTCGACCTGGCCGCACTGATGGCATGGCTCACCGAGAAGGTCGCCCAGAACGGCACCGCCTGGCTCCCCTCCCTGCAAACCGGTGCGATTGCCGTCGTCGGCATGCTGGCCAATCTGCTGCTGATTCCGATAGTGATGTTCTATCTGCTGCGGGACTGGGACGACATGGTGGCGCGGATCGTGACACTGGCACCGCGGCGCTGGCTGGATACCGTCACCCGCATTGCCCGCGACATGGACACGGTCGTCGGCGAATTCCTGCGTGGCCAGCTGGCGGTGATGGCGACCCTGTCGCTGTATTACGCGCTTACGCTGTGGGCAGCAGGACTGGATTATGCCTTGCCGATCGGCATTGTCACCGGCGTCCTGTCCTTCGTGCCTTTCCTCGGCTTCGGCCTCGGCGTGGTTCTGGCGCTGCTGGTGGCCCTGCTGCAATATACCGACTGGATCGGCGTGGCCTGGGTAGCGGGCATCTATCTCGCCGGGCAGGTGCTGGAAAGTTATGTGATCACGCCGCGCCTGGTCGGCGAACGCGTCGGCCTGCACCCGGTGGCGGTCATTTTTGCGCTGGCGGCATTCGGCCAGTTGTTCGGTTTCGTCGGCGTGCTGCTGGCGGTGCCGCTGGCGGCGATCCTGCTGGTGGCACTGCGCGAATTGCGCAGCGTATACGAAGCCAGCGACTTCTATGCCGGCAGCTATAATGCCGGCTCTTTCGATTCCGCTTCGCCCGCCATGTCCGCACCCCTGTCCGGCCAACCCATGCTTGAATCCCGTATCGCATCGCTGCCGCTACTCCACCGTGGCAAGGTGCGCGACATCTACGCCGTCGGCGACGACAAGCTGCTGATCGTCACCACCGACCGCCTGTCGGCCTTCGACGTGATCATGCCGGCCCCCATCCCCGGCAAGGGCGAAGTCCTGACCCGCGTGTCCGCCTTCTGGTTCGACCGGCTGAAGGCCATCGTGCCGAGCCAGGCGCTCGACATCGCGCCGGAATCGGTCGTGGCGGATTCCGAACGCGACCAGGTTGCCGGGCGCGCCATCGTGGTGAAGAAACTGAAGGCCTTGCCGGTCGAAGCGATCGTGCGCGGCTATCTGGCCGGCTCCGGCTGGAAGGAATACCAGGCCAGCCAGTCGGTCTGCGGCATCGCGCTCCCGGCCGGCCTGGTACAGGCCGACCGCCTGCCGAACCCCATTTTCACGCCGTCGACCAAAGCGGCGGCCGGCGCGCACGACCAGAACATCACGTTCGAGCAGATGGCCGCCCTGACCGGCCGTGATCTGGCCACCCAGGTGCGCGACACCAGCCTTGCCCTGTATCGATCCGCCGCAGAATATGCCCTCACACGCGGGATCATCATCGCCGACACCAAATTCGAATTCGGACTGGATGACGCCGGCAAACTGGTGTGGATCGACGAGGCGCTGACGCCCGATTCGTCGCGTTTCTGGCCGGTCGATCAATACCGGCCAGGGAGCAGCCCGCCCAGTTTCGACAAGCAGTTCGTACGCGACTGGCTGGAAGCCAGCGGCTGGAACAAGCAGGCGCCCGGGCCGCTGCTGCCCGCCGACATCGTGGCCAGGACCAGCGAGAAATACCGCGAGGTGATGACGCGGCTGCTGGCCTGAACGCCCGCTACTTCAAGGTATCGTTCAGGAACGACGCCACCGTCTCGACCATTTCGCCCTCATGTCCGGCGTAGAAATGGTCGGCGTGCGGGATCACTACCTGTCTTGAATGCGCGGCCGCCAGGCTGCCCTTGCGCTTCGCCGCGTCCGCCAGCACCGGCGGCAGGTCGTTGTCGCCGTACATATCCAGGACCGGCAGTTTCAGCCCGGCATAATCATCCTGCTGCAATCCCAGACTCGCCCACGCTTTCACCGCGGCATCGGGCTGGCCGCTGAAATAGGCGCGGCTCATGCGCGAGCCCATGCTGTGGGAGACGACGGCCAACTGCGTGTAGCCTTTCGCCTTGAGGAAATCGACGGCCTGGGCGATACGATCGGCGGCCTCCGGAAAGGTGGGCGGGTAGGCCGCGCCCTGAGCATCCGCGGCGAGCACCGGCATCTGGATCGACAGGGTGGCAAAACCGCGATCGGCCAGTTCGGTGCGCAAGGTGCCGATCATGCCCCAGTCCGGATGAATCCCCATGCCGTGCACGACGATGACCGCCCTGCTACCCTCGACCGGCGTGTACAGCGCGAGAAACTTGTGGTGCCCGCTCGACGTCTGCAGATAGACCGGATCGCCCACCACCAGCCCGGGGACCACCTCATCCGCCCACTTTTTTTCACGCGCATAATCGGCTGCCGGCTCCGCGAACGCCACGACGGAGAACAAGGCCACCAGGCCGCCCATCAGGCCCATCCAAATGTTTTGCTTCATCTCGCTTCCCCACAGAGTTAAAGTTGTCACTTCATTGTCCCGATAATTCTACGAAGTTGTGGTTTTATCAACCGCCCAGGTAAATTAATCGTGTCCGCCAAGCCTTTGCGCATTGTGTATTCTTCCACATCGTCGGCTCCACACCGCGATACGCGCGCGCGCGGGGCGGCGCGCGTCGTCATCGTCGACGACCGGAGTACGGCGCGCAGTCTGCTGGAAGGCCTGGCCCGCACCCTGGAACCGGGCATCATCGTGGAGAGCTACGCCGACCCGGTCGATGCGCTGATGCAGATGCAGCACGACGCGCCCGATCTCATCATCACGGATTACCGCATGCCGGGCATGGACGGCATAGAATTTACCCGCCGCATCCGCTCGGAACGCCGGCTGGCGGACGTGCCCATCATCATCGTCACCGTGGTCGAGGACCGCCAGATCCGCTATCAGGCGCTGGAGAACGGCGCCACCGATTTCCTCACCCGCCCCATCGATCCGCAGGAATGCCGCGCCCGCTGCCTCAACCTGCTGGCGCTGCGACGCAGCCAGAAGCTGCTGTCGGACCGCGCACAATGGCTGGAGGACCAGGTCCTGCAGGCGACTCGCGAGGTCCGTACGCGCGAGCGCGAAACCCTGATGAAACTCGCCAAGGCAGGCGAATACCGCGACACGGAAACTGGCAACCACATCCTCCGCATGTCGAAATATGCACGCCTGATCGCCGAGGAACTCAAACTCACCGCCATGGAATGCGACGAGATCGAGGCCGCGGCCCCCATGCACGATATCGGCAAGATCGGCATTCCCGACGTGATCCTGCTCAAGCCCGGACGTCACACGCCGGAAGAGCAGGCGATCATGCGCCGCCACCCGCAGATCGGCCACGAGATCCTCGCCGGCAGCCCGTCGCGCTACCTGCAGATGGGCGCGGTCATCGCGCTCGGTCATCACGAGAAATTCGATGGCAGCGGCTACCCGCAAGGCCTGGCGGGCGAGAGCATTCCGCTGGCGGCACGCATTGTGGCCGTGGCCGACGTATTCGACGCCCTGACGTCCGATCGCCCCTACAAGCGCGCCTGGCCGTTCCAGGACGCCCTCCAGTATGTCCAGACGGAGAGTGGATACCATTTCGATCCCGACTGCGTCCGTGCATTCGAACGGCGCATCGACGCCGTGGTCGCCATCATGCGCGTGCTTGGCGACAAGCGTGAATAATGCATGAAGGCCATGTTTTTCACCTTGACGCCCCGATTTCTGCACCCTCTGATCAAACGGATTCGTAGCCGGCCGGACACCGAATGCCAGCAGGCCCTGATCCGCGTGGTGATCGGATTCATCTTTCTGGCCTACTTCTCCAGCGATTATGCGGTGCTGGACGACGCCATTCGCGGCCCGGCCCAGTTCATCAGCATGCTGTTCACCGGGGTCGCCATCCTGATCGTCGCGCTGTCGCTGACCCGGCTGAATATTTCTCCCGCACGCCGCCTCGTCGCCATGGCGCTGGATTATGCGACGTGCTCATTCCTGCTGACTTACACCGGGGAGGCCGGCAGCCCCCTGCTGGTGGTGTATCTGTGGGTCACCCTGGGCAACGGTTTCCGCTATGGCGCCAATTACCTGTATGCCGCCACCGCCATGGCGATCGCGGGGTTTGTGCTGGTCCTCGCCTTTTCACCCTACTGGAGCCAGCACATGTCCGTCGGGGTGGCCTTCCTGCTATCCATGATCGCCGTACCGTTGTATTCGGCGTCGCTGCTGAAGCAGGTTCATTCCGCCATCCAGCGCGAACGCAAGGCCAACCAGGCCAAATCCAGCTTCCTCGCCAACATGAGCCACGAGCTCCGCACGCCGCTGAACGGCGTCATCGGGGTCGCCGACCTGCTGGCGGAAACGCGACTCGACAAGGAACAGAAGGAATTCGCCGAGATCATCCGTGTCTCGGCCAACACGCTGCTCGACCTGATCGAAAACGTGCTCGACATTTCACGCATCGAAGCCGGCCGCATCGCCAGGAACGAAGAGGATTTCGACCTGCATCGCTTGGTGAACGGCACGATCGCGATGATGTCCACCCAGGCCCAGGGCAAGGGGCTGGTGCTGGCATCGCATATTGCGCCGCAGACACCGTTCCAACTGCATGGCGACGTGCGCCACCTGCGCCATATCCTCATCAACCTGATCGGCAACGCCATCAAGTTTACCGAGCATGGACGCGTGGATATCTACGTCCGTCCGATGGGACAGGGCAATCCGCAACGCCTGCGCTTCGAGGTCGTCGATACCGGCATCGGCATTCCGGAAGCCGCCCTGTCCAGCGTGTTCGACAGCTTCACCCAGGCGGACCCGAGCATCACGCGCCGCTTTGGCGGCAGCGGCCTCGGCACCACCATCGCCAGGCAGCTGGTGGAAGCGCTCGGCGGCCAGATCGGCCTGCATAGCCGCGAAGGGGAAGGCACGACCTTCTGGTTCGAATTGCCGCTCGCCCTGCAGGCCAGCCAGGCGGGGCCGCTACCCGAGCAGTTCGACGCACCGATGCGGGTGGCGATCCTGGCGGGCAGCGAACTCGCGGCCCGCGTTCAGGGCGTGATCCGCAACTGGGGGGCCGATCCCGTGGCGGTCGACAACACCACCCGGCTGGCGGCCGAGTTGTCGGCCTATCTGTCGGGCGGCGCTCCGTTGGGTGCCGTGGTGGTGGAACGCAGCGCCTTGCCGGGCGATCCGGTCGCCTTCCTGCACCTGCTGCGCGACGACCCCAGCCTGGCGACCCTGCCGGTCATCCTGATCGAATCCGATGCCCGCGCCACCGCGTCGCGCGATACGCAGCTCATCCGCGAAGGCTACGCCTCGGTGCTGCGCACCCCGGTCAACACGACCCTGCTGTTCAACGCCATCCATGCCGTCACCAGTCACGACACGCCGTCCAACGTGGTCTCGCTGGCCAACCATCTGCAGGCGCAGGCGGGGCACACGCCGGGATTGAACATCCTGGTGGCGGAAGACAATCCGGTCAACCAGCGGGTGATCCGCGGCCTGCTGGAACATGCGGGCCATACAAGCTGCCTGGCGCATGACGGCGAAGAAGCGCTGACCATGCTTGAATCCGGCGAGCGCTCATTCGACCTCGCCATCATCGACATGCACATGCCGCAGCTGTCGGGGCCTGAAGTGGTGCAGCGCTGGCGTTTCATGGAAAGCGGTCATTTGCCCATCATCATGCTGACCGCGGATGCGCGGGGCGAAGCCCAGACGGCCTGCGAAGAAGCGGGTGCGGATACCTTCCTCACCAAGCCGGTCAACAGCCGCGAGCTGATCGAGGTGATCGCCCGGCTGGCAGGGCAGTCGGCGCACACTGCGGCGAAGGCCCCGGTCCGGGCGCCGCCGGCAGCGGACGAGCTGGATGAATCGATTCTCGACAATCTCGCCCATCTGGGCGGGCCGGGTTTCCTGGAGGATCTGCTGGCCAGTTTCGGGGAAGACAGCGCCCGCGCATTGCGCAACATCGAGCGCGCGCTGGCCGTCCAGGATTATGGCCAGTGGCACGACCAGCTGCATATGCTCAAGGGCGGTGCCCGCGATGTCGGCGCCAACCAGCTGGCCGAGCGCTGCGCGGAAGCCGAACGCATCAAGCCATTCGAACTCCCGACGCCCGTGGCCCAGGCCAGGCTCGATTCCGTGCGGGAAGCCCTGACGGGCGCACAGGCCGCGCTGGCGGCCTATCAAACCAGCCGATTACGCGCTGATCACAACTGAATCGCCGGTATTTTCAGCGTCGACCTTGCCGGTCTGCCGCGCAACCAGACGTTCCATCATGCGCAGATCCTTGCTCTCCAGCCGCAACGCCGCATCCACCCAGATTTCGGCAATCCGCATCAGTTCGTCATGGGCGATCGGCTGCGACAGTTCGCGCGCCGCCCGCAGCGCCAGGGCGCCATTGCGTTGACGCGCCTCCTTGCGGATGAAATCGTAGACCGCCTGCTCGCCGCTTCCCGGTTCGACCAGCACGTCCACGGCCCCCAGCTCGTACATTTCCTCGGCCGTATAAAGCTTGCCGCTGAGAATGACTTTCTCGGCCCGGGTATAACCGATCTTCCGGCCAAGCAGGGTCATGGCGCCCATGCCGGGGAACAGGTTGAACAATATTTCCGGAAAACCCATTTTCGTCCCGCGTTCCGCGATCAGGACATTTCCCGAAAGCGCGCACTCGAATCCGCCCCCCAGTGCGTCTCCCTGGACCAGGGTGATGGTCTTCAGATTGGGACGGTTCAGATGCAGGGCATTCAGGAACAGGGGACGGATGCAGGCCTGCGCATATTTGTACAGGTTTTCACGGTCGCGTGCCTCGATCAACTGGCGAAACAGATTGAGATCGCCCCCCAGGTTGTAGATCCCGGAATGGCCGGAGGCCACCACCACATAATTCACGTCAGGGCATTCCGGATCGTCCACACGCCGGGCCACGTCGCCGAACCAGTCGACGATCTCCCGCAGCAAGGTCCCGGTAAAACAGGGGCGCGGCGCGGCATTCATGTAGCCCCATGCAACCTGATTGTGCTCGTCGTAGTAGGTCGTCAGTTGACTGTAATCGTTCTGCTGTGGTTGCAGAGTGGTCCGTACAGCTTGCAGGTGCGCCATGATGCGTTCTCCAATAGGATATTGACGGGCATGCGATAAATTTTCGGCATGTGTCCGCAGACTAACGTGCGGCCTGCGCCTGCTCAAGCACGAAATTGAACCACGCGGTATCGCACCCCACATCTAGTAGGTGCATATGACTCAGAGCGCAAAATCAAGGTTGATGGGAGGGTATTCCTAGAATGTCCAGACCATGCGCAGCGCGAGCGTAAACAGCAGCACTGCAAAAACCCGCTTCAGGGGGCGCGCCGGCAGGCGGTGGGCCGTGTGCGCGCCCAGCGGGGCGGTGAGCACGCTGCCCAGCACGATGCCGGCAAGCGCCGGCAGATAGACGAAACCCAGACTGCCCGCCGGCAGACCGTCCGTCGTCCAGCCGCCCAGCACGTAGCCCGTCGCGCCGGCCAACGCGATCGGAAAGCCGATGGCGGCCGACGTGGCGATCGCCCGGTGCAGCGGAACGTTGTGCCACAGCATGAACGGGACCGACAGGGTGCCGCCGCCGATGCCCACCCAGCTCGATACCAGCCCGATGACGCCCCCCGCCAGCGACGTCCCGCTGCGCCCCGGCAGGCCGCGATGCGGCGTCGGTTTGAAATCCAGCCACATCTGAATGGCGGCGTAAAAAAGAAACACCACGAAAAACACCTTCAATACCGTGCCCGGCATCCGCGTCGCCAACGCCGCGCCGACCAGTGTGCCCAGCACGATTCCCGGCGTAATCCGCCCTGCCAGCGCCCACTCGACGGCCCCGCGGCGATGGTGCGCACGCACGCTGGACAGGGAAGTGAACAGAATGGAGGCAAGCGACGTGCCAAGAGCCAGTTGTGGCTCCATCCCGGCTGCCAGGCCATGGGTATGCAGCAGCATGATCAGCACAGGCACGATGATGAGACCGCCGCCAACGCCAAGCAGGCCCGCGACAAAACCGACTGCCAGCCCGAGCCCGGCGTAGGCGGCGAACAGCGGCGCACCGCCGTATGGCGCCAGCTGGGCCAGCTCGCCCGTCACAGGTGCCTGACGATGAAGGCGTATTCGAGCGGGTCGACCGGCGTGATCGACAGGCGATTGCCCCGTTGCAGGATGCGCATGTTGGCGAGTTCGGGATAGCCACGGATTTCCGACAGGGGCATCAACCGCGTCTTTCTCACCAGTTTGACGTCGACGTTGAACCAGCGCGGCGTCTCCGGCGTGGCCTTGGGGTCGAAATACTCGTTCCGGGGATCGAACTGGGTCGCATCGGGATAGGCCCGCACGCTGACCTCGGCCAGCCCGGCGATGCCGGGCTGGGCACACGACGAATGATAGAACAGCACCTTGTCGCCCGGCTTCATCTGGTCGCGCATGAAATTGCGCGCCTGATAATTGCGTACGCCATACCAGGCGACGCTTTGATTCGGCATGGCGGCGAGGTCGTCGATGCTGACGTCGGAGGGCTCGGATTTCATCAGCCAGTAGCGCATGCTCAGCCCCGCTTGATCAGGGTGCCGACCCCTTCCGGCGTCAGCACTTCCAGCAGCAGCGCGTGCACGACGCGGCCATCGATGATGTGTGCGGTCTTGACGCCATTATTCACTGCGTCGACCGCGTAGCCCACCTTGGGAATCATGCCGCCGGTGATCGTGCCGTCATCGATCAGCTCGTCGACCTCGCGCGGGGTGAGTCCGGTCAGCAACTGCATCTGCTTGTCGAGCACGCCCGGCGTGTTGGTCATGAAAATGACTTTTTCCGCCTGCAGCACGCCGGCAATCCTGCCCGCCGCGACGTCGGCGTTGATGTTGTAGGCGTTGCCCTCGGCATCGGCGCCGAGCGGCGCCACCACCGGGATGAAATCGCGCGCGTCGAGCACCTGGATGATCGCGGGATCGATGCGGGTAATCTCGCCGACCTGGCCGATGTCAAGCATCTGGTCGGCGCGGTCCTTGCTTTTCACCAGCATTTTCTTGGCGTGGATGAAGTTGCCGTCCTTGCCGGTCAGTCCCACCGCGTTGCCACCGTGCTTGTTGATCAGGGTGACGATGTCCTGGTTGACCAGCCCGCCGAGCACCATTTCCACCACGTCGAGGGTTTCCTCGTCGGTCACCCGCATGCCCTGGATGAATTCGCTCTGCTTGCCGATGCGCTGCAACAGGCCGGCGATCTGCGGGCCGCCGCCGTGCACCACCACCGGGTTCATGCCGACCAGCTTCAGCAGCACCACGTCCTTGGCGAAGGCCTCCATCAGGTGGCGCTCGGTCATGGCGTTGCCGCCGTATTTGATGACGATGGTCTTGTCGTAGAAACGCTGGATGTAGGGCAGCGCCTCGGACAGGATATCGGCCTTTTCGGCAGCGGTGTGTAGAGGGGTCATGGCGGCTCCGGACAGGGTTGCGCGGATTTTACGCCAATAAACAAAGGCGGCGCGCGGCCGCCTTTGTTTCAACCGGGAAGAGTTGTGCTTACTGCACCGCCAGCCGTTTGGCCGCCGCGGCCGTTTTCTTCGGCAGCACCAGTTCGAGCACGCCGTCCTGGTAACGGGCCGTGGAATTCGCCTCGTCGATCTCGTTTTCCAGCGCGAAGCTGCGGCTTACGCGGCCGAAATAGCGCTCCCGGCGCAGCACTTTCTCGCCCTCTTTCTGCTCGGTGTTCTTCTTCACTTCGGTACTGATCGACACCGTGTTGCCGTCGATGGCGACCTGGATATCCTCCTTGTTCGCACCCGGTATGTCGGCATGAACGGCGTAGCTTTTTTCATCCTCTTTCACATCGATGCGGATTTGCGGCATATCCATATCCTTGTCCACCCGTACCGGACGGAAAAACCCCCGGAACAGATTGTCGAGCGGGTCGCCGGTTTCAAACGGGTTGACCACGTCGAACGGGGAATGACGGGTAATGTTGGCCATGTTGTCCTCCTTCAGGTTGACAAAAGTTTCAGATGCAACCTATCTGGGGGAGCCCGGGCCTCATTTCAAGGGACCGATGGCTGCCTGGCCTTGCCCGGCCTATCCGCCGGAAGAAGCCGAACGGCCCGGCTCAATGAGCATGCCGCATGGCACCGTCCATGGCGCGCGCTTCGGCTTTCACCTCGACCGTCTGCCGCTTGCCGTCAGACTCGATCACCAGCGTAAGCGGAATGCTGTCGCCCGCGACGATCGGCTTTTTCAGGTTCATCAACATGATGTGAAAGCCACCCGGTTCCAGCGAGACCGTCTTGCCCTTCGGCAGTTCGACCGCTTTCACTTCGCGCATCCGCATCATGTCGCCGTCCATGGTCATTTCGTGAACTTCCACGCGCGGGACAACGCTACTGGAGACGCCGATCAGACGCGCATCGGCATCCGACCGGATCTGCATGTAGGCCCCGCCCACCGGCTGCCCCGGCATGGTGGCGCGTACCCACGCGTCGGTCACGCTGATCTGGGCGGCCCAGGCGGGCAGACTGGCGGCACTGGCCAGGAGTACAACGGTAACAAGCGCTTTCATCGATTGCCTCTCTTCAGAACTGGTAATTCAAAGCAGTGTAGATCGAACGGCCCATGCCGGGAACCGGGGTCCCCCATTGTGGCACGGTCTGGATCGGACCCGCGGTCATCGTCGTGCCCTGGCCGATATAGGCGCCGCCGAGCGGATGGTAGTAAAGCCGGTCGAACACGTTCTCCACGCCGAAGTCGATGCGCAGCTTTTTCCACGCGTGGCTGCCACGCAGATTGAGAAGCGCGTAGCCCGGGGTTTCCATCTCGTTGCGCATCGCGGACACGTCATCCTTCCGGCTGACCATCACCAGTTCGGCGGCGTTGTCCCAGCCACGCAGCTTGTGCGTCAGCGTCAACCTGGCGTTGAGCGGCATGATGTTGTACAGATTGTCGCCGGTATCGCGGTTCTCGCCCCTGGTGTAGCTGAGCAATCCCTTGATCCCATACTCGCCCGTGCCGGTCTTCGCCAGCGGCATCCTGCCCGACAGGTCGATGCCGTAGAGGCGCGCCGACTGGTTGACGAACTTGAGTACCGTGTACTGGCCGGTTTGCAGCACCGCACGCGGCGCGTTGGTCGCAGCATCCCACTGCACCGCGTCGACGTAGTCGGTGACGTAAGTGTAGTAGGGGGTGGCCTTGAACTCCCAGGCGCGATCGGCGGCATGCCAGTCGAAGGAGGCGGACACGGTGTTGGCTTTTTCAGGCTCGAGGTTGAGGTTGCCGATGTAACCGTTACCGTCGCCGGCCCAGTTGACCATCAGCGCCGCCATCTGCCAGGTCGACCAGGTGTAGCGCTCGTGCAGGTTGGGCGAGCGCGTCTTGTGGGCGAAACCGAACTCGATGTCGCGCGTGGCGTCGGGCGTGTAGCGTGCCAGCACGGTCATGTCCCAGTTGTTGTCGGTCTTGCTGTGGTCGGCGTTGTTGAAGTTGGCGGCGTCGGGCGTCTGATTACTGCCTCCTCTGGCGCCAGGCACGGTGGGGAAGGTGTTCGTGTTGTAGCCGTGCACATCGCCGGTGTCCATGCTCACCCGCTCGAAGCGCACGCCGGCGAGCGTCATCCACTGCGCGCTGTGCTGCTTCTCCCACTCAGCGAACAGTGCCGCGCGGTCGCGCTCGCCGTCGTTGACGTTGAGGAAGGCGTTGGGCCACATGCCCGCGCCGGAGGCGGGCCACCAGTCGTCGAGCCGGTAGCGCTGGTATTCGGCGCCGACGCGCAGCAGATCCTGCTGCGTCAGGTCGATATCGGCCTTGACGACGGCGCCGGTGTTCTTGCTCGCGGTGGCCATCGGCATGCCGGCGGCGCAGGTGGCGCTGGGGCCGCCGCAGGGCGCGCCGGCATACGTGGGAGTTCCTGCCTGATACCAGTATTTCTTGTCGGCGCCGAAGTCCATGAAGTGATCGACATCCTCATGGTAGACGCGCGCCTCCAGCTTGCCCCAGTCGCGGTCGCCGACGTAGCGCAGATTGACGCGCTTCTGTTCGTTGGCGAGCAGGTCCATGCGCTGGTTTGGCCACAGTTGCTCGGGCATGTCCTGGTAGCCAAATTTGGCCTCGAAGAGATGGCTGCCGCCGCGGAACGCCAGGCCCAGCGTATGGTTTCGCGTGTTATACGCCGTCGAGCCGACTTCGTCGGCCGGCAGGGTGTGCCCCGGGTGGCCGGTGAAGCCGGCGGGCGTTCCCGCGGCGAAGAGCCTGTCCTTGAAGTTGCCGCCGGCGTCGTAGTTGTCGGACTGCGCGATAGCGCCGGTGTAGGAGATGTTGAATCCCTCGGTTGCGTAGGTGGCTGCCGCGTTGGCACCTTTGGCATTACCGTTGCTGCGATAGTAGGTGCCGACCTTGCCCTTGACGAGGCTGCCTTCGCCCGGCCTGGCAAACTCGGGATCGGCGGTCTTGGCGACGATCGCGCCGCCGATGCTGTCGCCACCGACGCTGACCGGCGCGATCCCGGCGTAGACGCCGATCGATTCGACCTGCGACGGATCGAGATAGGACAACGCCGGGTTCATGTGATTGGGGCAGGCCGCAATCAGGTCCATGCCGTCGACCTTGATGCGCAGGCGATCGTCCGCCAGGCCGTGGATCGCGGGCAGGCTGGAAACGCCGCCGGAACCGTACAGGCTCACACCCGGGACATCCCTGAGCAGGCTCGCCGTGTCGCTCGTCGTGGCGCGCAGTGCCGGCGCATTCTCGACTCCGGCGGCGAACGGCGCAACCTTCTCCAGGCTATCCACCACCTCGATGGTCGGCAATTGCGCTTCGTTCGCACTGGCGCCGAGCGGCAGCAGGCTGGCGGCAATCAGGACAGACAGCAGACGGGGGGCAAAAACAGGACACGGCATGTCGATCGCGCTCCGGGAATGGACAAAAGAGATTTGATTGTCCTATTTCAGGCGCACTCGCGGAATGTGGTAAATCGTCGCATCCCGCGGCGTACCGCAATGCCCGGATTACAATGCCGCCATGTCGTCAACGGCCGATTCCACCCTGTTGTCCACCCTGCCGGCGCGCGCGCTGCTGGGTCGTCTGCTGGCGGTGCGCATATCGATGATCGCCGGCTGGGCAGTCGGCATGGTCTGGCTCCACTGGGGCCTGGGCATCGCGCTGCCGCTGCTGCCGATGGGTGCGGTGCTGATCCTCATGGGCATGTTCTCGTTCACCACCGCCTGGCGGCTGCGGCTGGATCTGCCCGCCACCCAGATGGAATTCCTGGCTCACCTGCTGGCCGATCTGACCGCGTTTGCGGTGCTGGTTTTCTTCAGCGGCGGCGTGACCAACCCCTTCGTATCGCTGATGCTGGTGCCGATCGTCATCGCCGCAATCAGCCTGCGTCCGCGATGGGTCTGGCTGCTGGCGGCGATCGCCGGCGGCTTCTATGGTCTGCTGCTGTTCCATTTCCAGCCGCTGGCGGTGGCCGATCCGATCGCCGCCTACGGCATGCATCTGGGTGGCATGTGGTTCAACTTCCTCGTCAGCGCCGGATTGATCGCCTTCTTCGTCACCCGCATGCACGCGGCCCTGCGCACACGCGACCAGGAGCTTTCCACGCTACGCGAAAAGCAGCTGCGCGACGAACGCATCGTCGCGCTGGGCACGCAGGCGGCGCTGGCGGCGCATGAGCTGGCGACACCGCTCGCCACCATCCAGACGACTGCGCACGAACTCGCGCGCGAATTCGCCAACGATCCCGACATCGGCGACGATTGCCGCCTGCTCGAAAAGCAGGCACAGGCCTGCAAGCGCATTCTCACCCAGCTTGCCGCGCGCGCCCGGGACGGCAACCCCGCCGCGCAGCCCCTCGACGTCTGGCTCGCCACCCTGGTCGAGCGTTGGCAGGTGCTGCGCCCGGACGCGCATCTCACGTTCGCGCCGCTGCACGACCACCGCGAGTTCTCGCCGCCCGAGGGACTGGAGCAGGCCATCATGAATGTGCTGAACAACGCCGCCGATGCATCGCCCGATGCAGTCGGGCTCGAAGCCTCGGCCGATCAGAAGACGCTCACCCTCGACATCATGGATCGCGGCCATGGCTTTTCCCCCGAACAAAAGGCACAGGCGGGACGCGTCGTGTTCAGCAGCGAAACCGGCCGCGGCTGGGGCATGGGCCTGGCGCTCACTCACGCCACCCTGGAGCGCGCGGGGGGCGCGCTCACCCTGGCCGAACGCGACGGCGGCGGCAGCCGCGTACGCATCACCCTGCCCTGGAAATAAGCCGATGAAGATGAAACTGCTGATTGTCGAGGACGATGCCGATTTTGCCGCCGCGCTGGCGCGTGCCATGAAGAAACGGGGGATCGAAGTGGCCCTCGCGCACGATGCAATCGAAGCCCGGGCCGTCGCCGCGGCCTTTGCCCCCAGCCACGCCGTCGTCGATTTGAAGCTGCCCGGCGAATCGGGACTGGCGGTCGTGGCCGCGCTCGCCGCACGCACGCCCCCTCCCGCCATGGTGGTACTCACCGGCTATGCCAGTATCGCCACGGCCGTCGAAGCGGTACGCCTGGGCGCACGGCACTACCTGGCGAAACCGGCGGACGCCGACGAAATCCTCGCCGCGCTCATGCGCGACCAGCCCGATGCCGCGCTGGAAGTCAGCGCCGAACCGCTATCCGTGGCCCGGCTGGAATGGGAGCATATCCAGAAGGTGCTGAACGAGTACGACGGCAACATCTCCGCCACCGCGCGCGCGTTGAAGATGCACCGCCGCACGCTGCAAAGGAAACTCGACAAGAACCCACCCAAGGCGGGCTGATTCCGGCGCTCAGTGCGCGCCGACGCCCCAGTCGACCCAGCCGGTATACGCCGACAGCAGCACCAGCAGCCCGAACACGATGCGGTACCACGCGAATACCGTGAAATCGTGGCGGCTGATGAAACGGATCAGTCCGCGCACCGCCAGCAGCGCGCTGATGAATGAAGCCGCGCTGCCTACCGCGAACAGCCCGATGTCGTCCGCGCTGAACAGTGCCCGGTTCTTGAAGACATCGTAGAAAGTCGCGGCGAACATGGTCGGAATCGCGAGAAAGAACGAGAATTCCGTCGCCGTCTTGCGCGACAGGCCGAAGAACAGGCCGCCGATGATGGTCGCTCCCGAACGCGAGGTGCCGGGAATCATCGCCAGCGCCTGCGCAAATCCGACCTTCAATGCATCGCGCCAGGTCATGTCGTCCACCGTTTCCGCGCGGACGACGTGCTGGCGCCGCTCCGCCCACAAAATCAGCACGCCGCCGATGATCAGTGCCGAGGCCACGACAATGGGATTGAACAGATAGTGCTTGATCTGCTTGATGAAGAGGAAGCCCAGCACCGCCGCGGGCAGGAAGGCCACGAAGAGGTTGATCGCCAGCCGCCGCGAGGCCGGCTCGGTCGTCACGTTGACCAGCGCGTGCCCGAGCCGCGCCCGGTATTCCCACACTACCGCCAGGATCGCCGCGAACTGGATGGCAATCTCGAACACCTTGCCCTTGTCGTCGTTGAAGTTGAGCAGTTGTCCGACCAGGATCAGGTGCCCGGTGCTGGACACCGGCAGGAACTCGGTCAGCCCCTCGACGATGCCGAGGATGAGCGCATGCAGCAGGATAGTGGGGTCGGTCATGATGGGGACATAAAAAAGCGCGCCACATCGGCGCGCTCGTGATTATAGGGGCAGCACCTGAAAGCCCGCTTAATACACCGTGTCGTGGTCGCCCACATTCACCGGGATGATCTGCTCGTCCTGAATCAGGATTTCCAGCGTGATGCGGTAAGACAGATTGATCGAAACCGAATACAGGGTGTGCAGCTTGCCACTCAAGGCATGCAGGCGCAGCGACGGGTGGTGCGGATTCAGTTCAAGCAGTTGCAGGGTTTTGAGGTACTGCTTTTCCAGATCGGGATGCCGCTTGAGAAACCGTGCGGCGCGTTTGGTGTACTGGTCGGTAAAAATCAACCGATCACTCATGCCGACGATTTCACCCGCGCCAGATGGGCTTCCGGCGACGACTCGGTAAATCGCCCCGCAGCCAGATCGGCGCGCGTCTCCGCCAGCGCCGCCTCCAGCTCGCACTCGCGCAGATAGTGGTACTGGGCAATATCCATCACCACGAAGCGTTCCTTGCCGCGCACCGACACAATCGCCTCGGTGTGCTCGGCAAGCACCGACTCGATCGCAGCGATGCCTTTTGTCTTGAGATCGTTGGCTGTGAGATGAGACATGGCTCGCACCTGAAAACACGATTAAGAATGCGCTTGATAGTGCCTGGTATCATATTATTAATCAAGCGGTAATTTCACGCGGCCATGAACGCCTCACCCGCCCACTTCGTCCGCTTTCACAAACGCCAGTATCACCTCGCGCACCACCTTGCGCTGCGCCACTGGCAGCCTGAGGAAAGCCTCGAACACCTCGCGTTCCTGATAGCCGATGCCTTCGTCCCAGCGCTTTTGCTTGGCACGCACCCGGTCTTCGATCTCTGCCCCGTAGCGCAGTATCTGCGGTGAAACGCCCAGCCATAGCGCCAGCGCTTCCAGCTTGTCCTGCCGCGGCAACGATTCGCCGAGCAGCCAGCGACGTACGCCATGCAAGGTCATCGGCTTGCCCATGTAGTGCAAATTGAATTCGCGCTCCAGCACCGAAGGCTTGGCCTCATAGCCTGCCGCCGTCATCGCGGCACGTAACCGTTCCGCAAATTTTTTGCTTGCGTTATCCATGCCCGGAAGTTACCGGCGGCGCGCATGGCAAGCGTAAGAACGGCGCGATACTTAGTTACGTTATTAACGTAACTAATGGTAAAGTCCGCGCGACCTTTTCTCGCGCCTCAACACGTATTCCATGTCCAAGTCCCTGCTCGAACAACTGCCGGAAATCGTCGCCAAGGGCAGGCAGCAAGCCGAGAAAATTCTCGAAAGCATTGAAGGCCGCCACCGCGTGCAACTGCAGACGCGCGAGATCGTGCTGCCCGCCAAGGATGCGGTGGCACAGGACTGGATCACCCGCCAGCACCGGCAAGCCCAGCGCGATGCCGCGTTCAGTCCCACGCAAAGCGCACTGATCGACCCGGTGCAGCCTGGTCTGAATGCAGCGCCCGAAGCGCCCTGGACCAACCGCCTGATCTACGGCGACAACCTGCTGGCGATGGCGGCACTGCTGGCGGGCGACGAGCACACCCCGAGCCTGCGCGGCAAGGTGGACTTGATCTACATTGATCCACCATTCGATTCCAAGGCCGACTACCGCACCAAGGTCACGCTGCCCGGCGTCGAGCTGGAGCAGAAGCCCACCGTCATCGAGCAGTTCGCCTACTCCGACACCTGGTCGGATGGCACGGCCTCGTATCTGGCCATGATCACACCGCGCCTGATCCTGATGCGCGAGCTAATGAGCGACAGCGGCTCGATCTACGTGCATCTGGACTGGCATGTGGGGCATTACGTGAAGATCGTGATGGATGAGGTGTTTGGGAAAGACAACTTCGTCAATGAAATTGCTTGGAAGCGCTCGCACGCGCATGGCGACAGTGGCCAGGGAGCTTCGCACTTTGGCCGCGTTACAGAGGGCATCTATTTTTATTCCCTCTCTGGTTCGCATTACTGGGACGCGCCATACGAGCCGTATACAGAAGAAATTCTTACTCGTGACTACAAATACACCGATCCAACCTCAGGGGAGAGATTTCGCTTGATGCCTGTAGATGGGCCTGGGGGCGCGGCGAAAGGCAATCCGTATTACGAATTTCTTGGTGTCCTGGGCTACTGGCGGTATTCACTTGAAACGATGCAAAAGCTCTATGAAAACGGCGAAATTGTTCTTTCCTCTACGGGGCGATCACTCAGTCGTAAGAAATTCCTAAAGGACGCCAAAGGAACTCCAATTACTGATTTCTGGAACGACGTGAACAGGATCAGTCCGACATCCAGCGAACGATTGGACTATCCAACTCAAAAACCTGAAGCACTTCTGGATCGCATTATCCGTGCTTCCTGCCCTAAAAACGGCCTTGTCGCCGACTTCAACGGTGGCTCCGGCACCACCGCCGCCGTCGCCGAGAAGCTCGGCCGCCGCTGGATCACCAGCGACCTCGGCAAGCCCGCCTGCATGATCATGAGGAAGCGCCTGATCGACCAGGACGCGCAGCCCTTTCTGTATCAAGCCATCGGCGACTATCAGGTCGAGGCGGCGAAAGCCTCGCTGGGGCGCGATTTCCGCATCGGCGACCTGTCGCAGATCGTGCTGTCGCTGTACGGCGCGCTGCCCCTGCCGCCCGAGGACAACCCGACGCGCAACCTGGGGCAGGTGACGGCGGGCGGCAGCAAGACGCTGGTGCTGGCCGATTCGCCCAACAAGCTCACGGGTGCTGCGACGCTGAAGAAAGCCATCGCGCAGCGCGACACCCTGCTGGGTGGCTGGGACAAAGTGGTGGTGTTGGGCTGGAACTTCGAGCCGTCGATCGGCGAGACGATCACGGCGCTGAACGACTCGCGGCTGGAAGTGCTGGTGATTCCGCCCGACCTGATGGACCGGCTGAAGAAAAAGGGCGGGCTGGAGAAGCTGCGCGGGTCGGTGCGGTTTTCGTCGTTGCAATATTTGACGATCTGGCCGGTGGAACGTAAAGCAAGCACCGTTCGGGCTGAGCCTGTCGAAGCCACAGCCAGCCCTTCGACAGGCTCAGGGCGAACGGATGAGACGCTAACGGTGCGGCTCAGGAACTATGTGCTGCTGTCGCCCGAGGCGATCAATCTGGACGAAGCCAACCGGGCCAAGTTGCAGGCGATCGCCAACGCCGAGCCGCTGGCACTGATCGAATACTGGGCGGTGGACCCGAACTACGATGGCCGCGTGTTCCGCTCGGTGTGGCAGGATTATCGCGGCAACACGGCCAACGACGGCGATCCGCTGCGGGTGGTGACGCAGGCGGTGCTGACCGTGCCCGCGAACCCCGGGCCGCGCCAGGTGTGCGTGCGGGTGGTGGATGTGTTCGGCTTCGAGGCGGAAGTGGTGGCGACGGTGGCGGCGGCATGAGTGACAGGGCCGACGATCAGCTTGCCCTGTCCGCCGGGCTGACCACCAGGACCGCCGCGCTGTGCCTGGGCCTCGAATCGGGCGTGGCGGAAATATTCGATCTCGTCACGCCGACCACGGCCGAGCTGCTGAAGTGGTGGTTCGGTGACGACGTGGTGGCGGCGCGCGGCGGGCTGAATTTCCACGCGGGGCAGAAACAGGCGATCCTGAATGCCATCGTGGCGCACGAGGTGCTGGGCACATCCACGCTGCTGGCGCTGTATCAGGAGGCCGCGCCTGATGCCTTGCTGTCAGGATCGCGCATGAACGAAGTGGCGCAAGCCAAGCACGCGCACCCCAAATACTGTCTGAAGATGGCCACCGGCACCGGCAAGACCTGGGTGTTGCAGGCGCTGCTGATCTGGCAGGTGCTCAACAAGACCGCCGCGCTGAATGAAGGTGTGGACGACCCGCGCTTCACCCGGCAGTTTCTGATCGTCGCCCCCGGCCTGATCGTGTACGACCGGCTGCTGGACGCATTCTGCGGCAAGCTCATGAGCGGGGTGCGTGACTTTGCAACCTCCGATGTGGCGCAGTTCGCCGATCTGTTCATTCCGGATTCGCACCGCGATCAGGTGTTCGGGTTTGTGCGCGGCAATGTCTGCGCCAAGGACGACATCGGCCTGAAGGCGACGGGCAACGGCATGATCGCGATAACCAACTGGCATCTGCTGGCGGAAGGCGATACGCCGCAACCCGAAGACGAAATGCTCAGCCCCGGCGCGCCGCTGGAACCGCAGCAGGTGATCGGGGCGGTGCTGCCGCTGACGCCGGGGCGTGCCACCGGTAACAGCCTCGACGTGCTCGACCGCCGATACGCGCGTGGCAACGTGCTGGAATTCCTGGCTGGGTTGCCCGAGTTGATGGTGTTCAACGACGAGGCGCACCACATTCATGAAGTGAAGCGCGAAGGCGAGACCACCGAAGTGGAATGGCAGAAAAGCCTGTCCCGCATCGCCGAGACCAAGAGCCGCCGCTTCGTGCAGGTGGACTTTTCCGCCACGCCGTACAACGACGTGGGCTCTGGCCGGAACAAGACGAAGCTTTATTTCCCGCACATCATTACCGATTTCGATTTGAAGACCGCGATGCGTATGGGGCTGGTGAAATCGCTGGTGCTGGACCGGCGCCGCGAAATCGGCGCACTGCCGCTGGAGTTCAAGGCCGAGCGCGATGAGGACGGCAATCCGGTATTGGGCGAAGGCCAGCGCGTGATGCTGCGTGCGGGGCTGTCCAAGCTGAAAAAGCTGGAAATGGATTTCGCCAAAATCGATCCTGCTCGTCACCCCAAAATGCTGGTGGTGTGCGAGGACACCACCGTATCGCCGCTGGTGGCCGTTTTCCTGAATCAGGAAGGCCTCGGTGAAGACGAGGTGATGACCATCGACTCCGGCAAGAAAGCCGAGCTGGGCGAAAAGGACTGGGCACCGGTGCGCGAGCGCCTGTTCAACGTGGACAAACACGCGACACCGCGCGTGATCGTGAGCGTACTGATGCTGCGCGAAGGCTTCGACGTGAACAATATCTGCGTGATCGTGCCGCTGCGCGCGAGCCAGGCGCAAATCCTGCTGGAGCAGACCATCGGACGCGGCTTGCGGCTGATGTGGCGCGACCCGGAATACGACGACATCAAGCGCGACAACCGCGAACGCCTGAAGAATGGCCAGGAGCCGGGCAGCCTGATCGACGTGTTGTCCATCGTCGAACACCCGGCCTTCCAGTCGTTCTACGATGAGCTGATCAGCGAAGGGCTGGTGGGCGAATCGACCGAGGACAGTGACAGTACCAGCAGCACGGGGGATGTGATCGCGGCGGAGCTGCGCGAAGGCTACGAGGCGTTCGATTTCGCCATCCCCTTCATTCTGCGCGAAGCCGATGAAACCATGGATCACGCCGTGCTGGATGTGGCGAAGCTGCCCGCCTTCACCGCCATGACACCGGATCAACTGGCCGCGATGCTGGGGCGGGGCGATGTCTTCGTGTCGCAGGACTTGCAGAGCAATACCCTGTTCGGCGATTACCGCGTGGCCGGCGCAATCATGAACGTCTCCGGCTACAACGATTTTCTGGCGCGGCTGACGCGGCGTATCAGTCAGGCTTTGAATCAGCCGCTGCCGAAAGGCAACAAGATCGCCGCGCACCTTGCCAATCCATACTTGCAGGTCAATACGGCCGACCTCACCGGCGCGCTCGACGATTACATCTGGACGCAGCTATTCGGCAGCCCGTTCAATCCGATGGACGGCGAAAACTGGCGCGTGCTGTTGTTGCAGCCGGTGGTGGATCACATCACCAAGGTGTTTGCGGTTGCGCTGATTGAAGCCGAAGCACCTCAGGTGACGGGGCAAACCGAAGTGCTGCACCGCCGTTTGTCCGAAGTGCCGAAGCTGATGATGCGTGAAAGCAGCTCGCTGCCCGTGATCAAGTGCATTTACGAACGGCTGGCCTTCCCCACCCGCAGCGGCGGACTGGAGCGTGCCTTCATGGAATGGGCACAGGCCGATGCGGGGATACAGGCATTCTGCAAGATCAGTGAGAACCGCCATACCTTTGCAAGATTGCGCTACGTGAAGGAAGACGGCCTGCCCGCGTTTTACTCACCGGACTTTCTGGTGCGTGCGGAATCGGCGATTTATCTGGTGGAAACCAAGGCGCAGCAGCAAACCACGCACCCCAACGTGCAACGCAAGCTGAAATCGGCTACGGCCTGGTGCGAGCGCATCAATAGCCTGTCGCCCGAACAGCGCGACGGCTTGCCGTGGCATTACGTGCTGCTCGGGGAATCGCAGTTTCGTGACTGGCGCAGCAAAGGCGCTCGTCTCGGTGAATTACTGGATTTTGCACGGGTGCGCCCCCTCAACGATGCTTCGTTGCAGGGGCGACTGGCCTTGTCATAAGTCCAGTCGCCGCGCCACGCAAATCAGACCTTGCGGTACACCTCGGCGCCCTGCTTGACGAATTCGACCGCCTTCACTTCCATCCCTTTCGCCAGCGCGGCGGCCTCATCAAGGCCTTCCTTCGCCGCGTACTCGCGTACGTCCTGGGTGATCTTCATCGAGCAGAAGTGCGGGCCGCACATCGAGCAGAAGTGCGCGACCTTGGCCGATTCCTTGGGCAGGGTCTCGTCGTGGAAGGACTTCGCCTTGTCGGGGTCGAGGCCGAGGTTGAACTGGTCGTCCCACCTGAACTCAAACCGTGCCTTGGACAGCGCGTTGTCGCGGATCTGCGCGCCGGGATGGCCCTTGGCCAGGTCGGCCGCGTGGGCGGCGAGCTTGTAGGTGATGATGCCTTCCTTCACATCATCTTTATCCGGCAGGCCGAGGTGCTCCTTGGGCGTGACGTAGCACAGCATCGCGGTGCCGTACCAGCCGATCATGGCGGCGCCGATGCCGCTGGTGATGTGGTCGTAGCCGGGCGCGATGTCGGTGGTCAGGGGGCCCAGCGTATAGAACGGCGCCTCGGCGCAGGATTCGAGCTGGATATCCATGTTCTCCTTGATGAGGTGCATGGGCACGTGGCCGGGGCCTTCGATCATCACCTGCACGTCGTGCTTCCACGCCACCTGCGTCAGTTCGCCGAGCGTCTTCAGTTCGGACAGTTGCGCTTCATCGTTGGCGTCGTAGATCGAGCCGGGACGCAGGCCGTCGCCCAGACTGAAGGCGACGTCGTAGGCCTTCATGATGTCGCAGATGTCTTCGAAGTGCGTGTAGAGGAAGCTCTCCTTGTGATGCGCGAGGCACCACTTCGCCATGATCGAACCGCCGCGCGAAACGATGCCGGTCATGCGGTTGGCGGTCATCGGCACGTAGCGCAGCAACACCCCGGCGTGGATAGTGAAGTAGTCGACACCCTGTTCCGCTTGTTCAATGAGGGTGTCGCGGAACATTTCCCAGGTCAGCTCTTCGGCCTTGCCATCGACCTTTTCCAGCGCCTGGTAGATCGGAACCGTTCCAATCGGCACCGGCGAGTTGCGGATGATCCACTCGCGCGTCTCGTGGATGTTCTTGCCGGTGGAGAGATCCATCACGGTGTCGCCGCCCCAGCGGATCGCCCAGGTCATCTTCTCGACTTCTTCCTGGATGCTGGAACCGAGCGCCGAGTTGCCGATGTTGGCGTTGATCTTCACCAGAAAATTACGGCCGATGATCATCGGCTCGGATTCCGGGTGGTTGATGTTGTTGGGGATGATGGCGCGCCCGCGCGCGACTTCATCGCGCACGAATTCGGGGGTGATCTCGTTCTGCAGGCTGGCGCCGAAGGCCTGCCCCGGATGCTGGCGGGCCATCAGCGCGGCGAGCTTGGCGCCCTGCGGGCCGGACGCCTTCAGCGATTCCAGGTAGGCAGCGCGGTTGTTGTTCTCGCGGATGGCGATGAATTCCATTTCCGGCGTGACGATGCCTTTCTTCGCATAATGCATCTGGCTGACGTTCATGCCCGCCCTGGCGCGGCGCGGGGTGCGGGCGAGGCCGGGAAAGCGCAGCGCGGCGAGCGCCGGGTTGGCCGCCTGCCGGCGGCCGTATTCAGAGCTGAGGTCGCCCAGCACTTCGGTGTCGCCGCGCGCCTCGATCCAGCGCGTGCGCAGCGCCGGCAGGCCGGTGCGGATGTCGATCTGCGCGGCCGGGTCGGTGTAGGGGCCGGAGCAGTCGTAGACGAAGATCGGTGGATTGGGCTCGGAGCGGGCGGCACCGGAGCCGGATTCGCCGCTGAACATCAGCGGCGTGTCGGCCTGGCTGATTTCGCGCATCGGCACACGGATGTCGGGCTGGCTGCCCTCGACGTAGACCTTGCGCGAGTTGGGCAGGGGCTGCACCGCGGCTTCATCGACGTGGGCGGTGGCGGCGAGGAACTGGGCGGCTTGATTGGGTATGGCGGCGTTCATGGTGGCGCTCCGGAAAACAGGAGGCCTCCAGACAGCCTCGCTGAGAAAACAATGGAGGCCTGACTCGGCCTCCCTACGGCGGTCTGGAGCCTCTTTCAGCAGGCTCTTCCGCATCAGGTTCGAAGGGTATCTCTCACTCCATTCGGCGAACGGCCGTCCGGAGACCCCTGGCGAGCGGTCAAGGTAGCGGAATTGTGGAATAATTGCAAGGCAATCTCCCCGTCTAACTTATTGATATTCAAGGGCACCGCATGGACATGGAACAAGCGCGCTACAACATGGTGGAACAGCAGATCCGTACCTGGGATGTGCTGGATCAGGAGGTGCTCGACCTGTTGCTCAAGGTGCGCCGCGAGGATTTCGTGCCCGAAGCGCACCAGGCGCTGGCCTTCGTCGATATGGAAATCCCACTCGGCCACGGTCAGTCGATGTGGACGCCCAAGCTGGAAGCGCGGGTCATCCAGGAACTCGCCCTGCGCCCCACCGACCGCGTGCTGGAAATCGGCACCGGCAGCGGCTACCTCGCAGCGCTGCTGGCCTCGCAGGCCTTAGAGGTGGTGTCGGTCGACATCGTCCCTGAATTCACTGCCGCCGCCGCGCGCACACTGCGCGCGCATGGCTTCGAAAACGTCACGCTGCACAGCGGCGACGGCGCCCGCGACTGGCCCGACGAAGCCGGCTTCGACGTCATCGTGCTCACCGGTTCGACCCCGCTGCTGTCGGAAGCCTTCCGCCGCCGTCTTCACGTGGGCGGCCGCCTGTTCGCGATCACGGGCGAAGCACCGGCGATGCAGGCGCAGCTCATGACCTGCGCCGCGCCCGGCGCTGCGCGCAGCGTGACCTTGTTCGAGACCTGCGTGGCGCCGCTGTTGAACGCGCCGCATCCCTCCGCATTCGTATTCTGAGCCCGACGCCATGCGCCAGTTTCGTCCCGCCGAACTCGCCACCCATATCCAGTCAGGCCATACCCCGGTGCTGCTCGACGTGCGTGAACCGTGGGAATGGAACGTGTGCCGCCTGCCCGGCGCGATCCTGATCCCGATGCGCGAATTGCCGTCACGGCTTGTGGAATTGCACAAAGAGGCTGAAACCGTGGTGATCTGCCATCATGGCGTACGCAGCTATCACGCGGCGCGCTACCTGGAAGCGGCGGGGTTTGCCGACGTCATCAATCTGGCGGGTGGCGTGGCGGCATGGGCGAACGAAGTCGATCCAGCCATGCCGCGCTACTGAAGCGCCACCGGGCACCCCATCCGAACCGGGCCGCCATGCTTTTCAAGCCCCCGTCTCTTTTGCTCGTTCTCGCGCTGGTGCCCATGGCCCATGCAGAAAACCTGTCCGCCGTCTTCCAGGACGCGCAGGCCTACGATGCGCAGTATGCCGCCGCCCGCGCCGCCTGGCAGGCCGGCCAGGAAAAGGCCGTGCAGGGCCGTGCGGGGCTGCTCCCCAATGTCAACCTCGGCGGCAACGTCCAGCACAACAAGCTTGACTCCACCCTGCCCGGCGGCGACGCCGACTACACCTCCAATGGCCTGTCGCTGAATGCCACGCAACCGCTGTTCCGCAAACAGAACTGGATACAGTACGAGCAGTCGCGGGAACAGGTGAAACTTGCCGGGATGCAGTTGAAGGTGGCCGAGCAGGAACTGATCCTGCGCGTCGCGCAGGCCTATTTCGACGTGCTGCAGTCGCAGGACAATATCGCCTTCATCCAGGCGCAGAAATCGGCCATCACCGAACAGCTGGCATCCGCCCGGCGCAATTTCGAAGTCGGGACCGCCACCATCACCGACACCCATGAAGCGCAGGCGCGCTACGACCTTGCCGTGGCACAGGAAATCGCCGAGCAGAACAGCCTCGCGATCCGTCTGCGCGCGCTGGAAAAAATGATCGGCAAGCCCCCCGGCGTCTTGGACATCTTCATCGAACGGGGCCCGCTCAAGGTCGACGCCGAGTCTATCGATACCTGGGCCGCACGTGCCGCCGCGGACAACCTGCAGGCTGGAATCCGCCGGATCGCCAAGACCCTGGCCGACCAGGAAGTCGAGCTCAACCGCGCCGGCCACTATCCCACGCTCGACGCGGTCGCCGGCTATACCGTCAGCAACAACCAGAATTTCGGTGCGATACAGATGGATACCCGTACTGCCAGCATCGGTGTTCAGCTCAACCTGCCGATCTACCAGGGCGGCCTCGTCAACTCGCGTGTGCGCGAAGCGGTGGCCAACCAGGAAAAAGCGCGCCACGACCTCGAGACCGCGACGCGCGACGCCAGCCTGCAGGCCCGTCAGGCCTGGCTCGACGTCAGCAGCGGCGCCGCCCGCGTGCAGGCCCTGGAGCAGGCACTCGCTTCCACCCGGACCCAGCTCGACTCCACCAGGCTTGGCCTGCAGGTCGGCGTGCGCACCAGCCTCGACGTCCTGAACGCCGAACAGCAGGTGCTGTCGGCCAGTCGCGATCTGGCCGGCGCGCGTTACGCCTACCTGCTGGCCGGGTTGTCGCTCAAGGCTGCTGCGGGCAGCCTCTCGGCAGACGATCTGCGGGCGATCGACGCCTTGTTGAGCCGGCAGCCCGACAGTCCCCCGCTATCCGCTGTCGATCCCCCGGCGACGGCCGCCCCTGCGGCACGGCTCCTGAAACAAGGCTCGCTGACACGTGGCCAGGCAGACCAGACCGCCGCCTGCTAAAAACCCGTCGGCGCGTCAGGAAACCCCTCACCGCCATCCCTACGCGATCCGGCTGATCTTTGCCGGATCAGGCGTGCTGTTCATGGCGCTCGGCGTGCTCGGGATCTTTCTGCCGGTGCTGCCGACCACGCCATTCATGCTGCTGGCTGCAGCGTGCTTCGCCCGTTCGTCGCCCCGCATTCATCACTGGTTGCTGAGCCATCCGACCTTCGGCCCGATCCTCCACGAGTGGCACACCTATCGCAGCATTCCCTACCGGGCCAAACGCGCGGCCCTGCTGCTGATTGCGCTGAGCTTCGGGGTGTCCATTGCGTGCTTCGTACCGGGCTGGCCGGCGAAACTGGCAATGGGTATCGGCGGTCTGGTGCTGGGAATCTGGATCGCGCGCATTCCCTCGCGCGATGCTCCGCGCAAGGCATGAACCGATTCAGGGCGGCGTGGCGCCGCCCAGCAAGGCCCACACCCGGCTGGCCGCCCCCTTGTGCGCGGCCGTGAAGGCCTTGCCAGCTTCGCCCATCTGCTGCCGCACCGCCTCATCCCGCATCAGCCGCGTCGCCTCGCCAACCCATGATTCGGCATTCGCCACCCGAACGGCGGCACCCTGCGCGATGGCATCTTCCGCGGCCTGCTTGAAATTCTCGGTATGCGGCCCGAGGATCACCGGGCATCCCACCGCGCACGCCTCGATCAGATTCTGTCCGCCGTAGGGCAGCAGGCTGCCCCCGATCAGCGCGCAATCCGCCGCCTGGTAATAGGCAAACATTTCGCCCAGACTGTCGCCCAGCCAGACGCGGGTGGATGCCCGCACCGCTTCGCCCCCGCTGCGGCGCTGCAGGCTGAGCCCGCTACTCCTGGCCAGCACGGCCACCCCGTCGAAGCGCTGCGGATGACGCGGCACCAGCACCAGCAGCGCCTCGGCCGGAGCCGTGTGCGCAAAAGCTTCCAGTACCAGCCGCTCCTCGCCCTCGCGCGTGCTGGCGGCGAGCCACACCGGACGCGGGCCGATACGCTGACGAAACATCCGGCCCAGTTCCTGCGCGGCTGCGGGCGGCTCGATATCGAATTTGAGATTACCGCTCACGCTGACGCTGCGAGCGCCCAGGTCGAGCAGGCGCCGGGCATCGGCCTGGGTTTGTGCCGCGACCGCCTCGAAACCGTTCAGGGTTGCACGCGCCAGCGCCGCCAGTTTGCGATAGCCGCGCGCGGAGCGCGCCGACAGGCGGGCGTTCACCAGAAACAGTTTGACCCCTGCCCGCTGCGACGCCCGCACCAGATTGGGCCATAGCTCGGTTTCCATGATGACGCCCAAACGGGGCTGCGCCTGGCGCAGGAAAAAAGCCATGGCGCCAGCAAAGTCGTAGGGCAGATAGCGCACCGTCACATGCTCGCCAAACAACTGTTCAAGCGTCGCCCGCCCCGCCGGGGTCATGCAGGTCATCAGTAGCGGCGGGGCGGGCCTTTGCGCGAGAAACTTTGCCACCAGCGGTGCCGCGGCACGCGCCTCGCCCACCGACACCGCATGGATCCACACGGGATGGCCGGGCAACGTGCCCATCCACCCGAAACGTTCGGAGACATGCCGCCAATAGCCGCGTTCCCTGACCCCGCGCAGCAGCAGACGCAACGGAATCCACGGCAGCGTCAGCCAGAGCAACAGTTGATACAGGGCGCGCTGCAGGATTAATGTCATGGCCGGATTTTATGGGATGGCCGGGGCATGCTGCTAAAATCGCGCAAAAAACCGGAAGACAACCATGAAAGTGCTGGTCACAGGCGCCGCCGGATTCATCGGCATGCACGTCGCGCAAATCCTGCTCAAGCGCGGCGACGCGGTCGTCGGCCTCGACAATCTCAACGACTACTACGATCCGGCGCTGAAACTCGCGCGACTGGAGCAGTTGAAGCCGCTCCCCGGCTTCCGCTTCGTCAAGGACGACATCGCTGACCGCATGACGATGGAGGACCTGTTCGAAAAGGAGCACTTCGACGCCGTCATCAACCTCGCCGCGCAGGCCGGGGTGCGCTACTCGCTGAAGAATCCTCATGCCTACGTGCAGTCCAACCTCGTCGGCTTCGCCAACCTGCTCGAAGGCTGCCGCCACCACGGCGTCAAACACTTCGTCTACGCCAGTTCATCCAGCGTGTACGGCGCCAACACCAGGATTCCGTTCTCCACCCACGACCCGGTCAACCACCCGGTCAGCCTGTACGCCGCGAGCAAGAAGGCCAACGAGCTGATGGCGCATACCTACTCGCACCTCTACGGCCTGCCGACCACCGGGCTGCGCTACTTTACCGTCTACGGCCCGTGGGGCCGGCCCGACATGTCGCCGTGGCTGTTCACCTCGGCCATCCTCGAAGGCCGCAGCATCGACGTCTTCAACCACGGCGACATGATGCGCGACTTCACCTACATCGACGACATCGCCGACGGCACCGTCAAAGTGCTCGACCGCATCCCGCAGGGCAATCCCGACTTCGACCACAACAACCCCGACCCCGCCACCAGCCACGCGCCCTACCGCATCTACAACATCGGCAACCACACCCCGGTGCAGTTGATGGACTTCATCGGCACCATCGAAAAGGCACTCGGCCAGGAAGCGAAGAAGAACTTCCTGCCGATGCAGGACGGCGACGTGCAGGCGACCTACGCGGATGTGGATGATCTGATCCGCGACACCGGCTTCAAGCCGGCGACGACGCTGGAATACGGGATCGGGAAGTGGGTGGCGTGGTATCGGGGGTATAAACAGTTGGGCTGATTCGTCAATCGCGTTTGCCGCAGCAAATGGGATTAGAATCTTTCGACTGAGCCATAAAGGGGTGTGCCATGCAAAAAGCGCTATTCATTCGCGCCGAGTGGGACGACGAAGCGTCTGTCTGGGTCGCCACGTCAGATGACGTGCCCGGACTCGCCACCGAAGCCGACACGCTCGAAGCCCTGTCCACCAAGTTGGAAAGCCTGGTGCCCGAACTGCTGGAGGCCAATGGATGTCTCAATGTTGGCGATGTCCCCTTTGAACTGCTTGCCAGAAAATACGCCATCGCCCACGGCACCTGCTGCTGATGGGCGGCAGTTTCACTCCTGAACTCGTCCGCCTGCTACGCGAGGCAGGCTGCAAATTCGAACGTCCCGGCAAGGGTGACCATGACATCTGGTTTTCACCCATCACCGGTGTGCGTTTCCCCGTCGACCAAAAGATCAAGTCGCGCCATACCGCGAATGCGGTGCTCAAGCAGGCTGGATTGCCGAAGGCGTTTTGAGGCTGCGGGGTTAGACCTTCGTGGCAAGCGTGACAGGTAGTATTGCTTTGCAAGACCTGACTCCGATCCTGAGGCACGGCCCGCATCGATCAGCAAGACTGCCTGCCGGAGAGTCACATGCCCCATGCCACACACGCGACATCACGCACCACGTCGCACGAATTGTCTGTCATCACGCCGTACCGGCTCGATCTTACGGTGAGCGCGCTGCGCCGCCTGCCCACCAACCTGGTTGACGTCTACACGGCGGACGGCCGTTATCTGCGCGCGCTCGGCGGAGCGAGCGGGCCGGTCGTCGTCAGCGTTAACCAGCCACGCGCCAATGCGCTGGCGGTCACGCTCACAGGCCACGCCGCCGATACCACGCCGGCGCTTGCATGCGTGCGCCGGATGCTCGGCACCGAGCGCGACGTGTCGGATTTCCACCACCATGCCCGGCAGATGCCCTGGCTGGCGTCGCTCGCGCGCCGCATGCGCGGCCTCAAGCCGCCACGCTATCCCGCGCTGTTCGAGGCGTGCGCCAACGCCATCGTGTTTCAGCAGGTCAGCCTGCATGCAGCCAGCGCGATCATGCGCCGTCTGATTCTCGCGCTCGGCACCCGGATCGAACACGATGGCGTGCCGCTGCGCGTGTTTCCGGCCGCAGAAAAATTTCTGTCCGCCGACGCGGCCATGCTGCGTGCCGCCGGCCTGAGCGCGTCGAAACTCGCGACCCTGCGGCGTGCGGGCGAGGCGATCGCGGACGGCGCGCTCAGCGAGTCGATGCTGGAGCAGCGCTCGAGCGCCGACGCCGCGTTGCTGCTGCGCAGCATCAAGGGCATCGGGCCGTGGACCGCCGCGGTGATTCTGCTGCGCGGGCTCGGCCGGCTGGACACGTTTCCCGGCAACGACAGCGGCGTGGCGGCGAATCTGGCACTGATCGCCGGCGAACCTGCAGAGGCCGGCCCCATCGCCGAAGCGCTGGGCCCACAGCGCGGCATGCTGTACTTCAATCTGCTGCTGGCACGGCTGGAAGCGCGCGGCGAGATCGGTCGTGCGTCCGACATGACGGGTGGGTGATTCACGCTGTACGTGCAAAACGGCTGTGTGAAGACGCTTTTCGAGTTCGTTCGATCACCCCATACTGGTCAACCCGTCCTCGCTCTGGCTCGATGCACCATCTGGAATCCGCGATGCCCCCCTGCACATGAACCCTGCTCCGACCAAAACTTATCTGACGTGGGTCGTGGCCGTGGCGCTGTTCATGGAGCAGCTGGACACCACCATCGTCAATACGGCGGTGCCGGCGATGGCGGAAAGCCTGCAGGTGACGCCGCTGAGCCTGAAGGCGGTGGTGGCGAGCTATATCCTGAGCCTGGCGGTATGCATCCCGGTGAGCGGCTGGATGGCGGACCGCTATGGTACGCGGCGCGTGTTCAGCATCGCCGTCAGCCTCTTCACTTTTTCCTCGGTCTTGTGCGGTCTGGCGCTGAACGCGCCGATGCTGGTTGCCGCACGCATTCTGCAGGGAGTGGGGGCGGCGATGATGATGCCGGTGGGCCGGCTGGCGATCATCCGGACGTTCCCCAAATCGGAACTGCTGCGGGCGATGAATTTCGTCGTCATCCCGGCGCTGATCGGCCCGCTGCTCGGACCCACGGTCGGCGGCCTGATCGTGCACTGGGTCTCCTGGCGCTACATTTTCTTCATCAACGTGCCGATGGGCTTGCTGGCACTGTGGCTGACGCATCGCCACATGCCGGACTATCGCGGCGATCACCCGCGGCCGCTGGATGTCGTCGGTCTGACCCTGTTCGGCAGCGGGACGGCACTCTTGTCCTGGCTGCTGGAGATTTTCGGCGAGCACCGGATCGACGCGACCTCGGCAGCCGTCCTGCTGCTGCTCTGCATCAGTCTGCTGGCTGCGTATGTCTGGCACGCCCGCGACGCGGCCTACCCGTTATTGCGCCTGCGGCTGTTCCGGGTGCGGACGTTTCGCATCGCGGTGATGGGCGGTTTCGTCACGCGCTTGGGGGTGGGCGGGATGCCGTTCCTGCTGCCGTTGCTCTACCAGCTCGGTCTGGGCATGCCGGCGTGGCAGTCGGGTCTGCTGATGATGCCTGCGGCGGCGGCGGCCATGGGCATGAAGCTCATTGCGCCGCGGATGTTGGCGCGCTTCGGCTACCGCCGCATCCTGACCGTGAATACGGTCATGATCGGGGTCGTCATCAGCCTGTTCTCGCTGGTGGGCCCGGCGACCCCGGTCGCGCTGATCGTACTGCTGGGCCTGTCCATGGGCTTTTTCAATTCGCTGCAATACACCAGCATGAACTCGATGGCCTATGCCGATATCGACACATCCGATTCGAGCATGGCCAGTACGATCACGAGCTCGTTGCAGCAGTTGTCGATGAGCTTCGGACTGGCCGGCGGATCGCTCATCGCCGGCTGGTATCTGGGCGATCTGCCACAAACCGACCGCCTGGCGGTCATGACCGCGCTGCACCATGCCTTTTTGACGCTGGCCGGCATGACGATCCTCTCGTCGCTGTCGTTCTGGTCGCTCCGCGCACGCGATGGCGAAAGCGTAAGCCGGGGGACGGTGCGCGAGGCGGAATGAACACGGCAGGCAAGCGGGCGGGCTTTCGTTATCCGGATGTCGCGCGCCGTCCGCACCGGCCATTTCAATCTGTCGTCATATGACGACAGCCTTGATCATCCATATCCTGTTGTTTTGATGAAAGATTCTTTCATCCGGCCCTTTTCATGGTCGCTTTTCGGCGACATTTTGGCCATTTTTTTCTGTCACCGCTGCCGTTCGCAATTCATATCTGCCTGTTTGTAAACGGATTTACGGTGCTGGCCCGCCTGTTGCTCTACCAGCCGTGCGACCAATTCCGGCCGCAACCACACCAGAGCGTTTTACCCTTGAGACATCGCGTTTTACCAAGAGACACCGAGAAAGGCCTACCCATGCTCAAATCCTTCATGCAATCCGGTACTTCCAGCCACCCACGAACCGATTCAACCCGGGCGAGCCATTCGGGCTACCCGGGCAAACCCGCCGAAGCCGTCAAACCTGCCGAACCCACCAAAGTGGAAGCGGCCGCTGAACCCCTCCCCTCCACCCGCAACGAGGAAGGCAGCAAGCTGATCGTCGGCCCGAACATCAAGCTGAAAGGCGCGGAGATCACCGATTGCGAGATCCTGGTGGTGGAAGGCCGCGTGGAAGCGTCGATGAACAGCCGCGATATCCGTATCGCCGAAGGCGGCGTCTTTTCGGGCAAGGCCGAGATCGACGTGGCCGAGGTGCGCGGAACCTTCGAGGGTGAATTGACCGCCCGCAAGCGGCTGGTGGTGTATGCCACCGGCCGGGTCAACGGGACGATCCGCTACGGCGCCCTGATGATCGAGGAAGGCGGCATCATTACCGGCAACATGGCCGTGCATGCGGCCGGTCCCAGCCTGGCCAGGCTGCCGGACACGGCAGCGCAGATACCGGCGTCCGAAGCGGTCGAAGACAAGGCAGCGGAGCTTGAAGAAATCCGTTCCGCATCCACCTTGGGCCGCAGCCAGCGCCGCGGCTGATGGACACCGGCGGCAGGGCTGTCTGCAATATGCGACAGCCGTTGTCGCGGTTCGCGCCCGGACGGCGATCCGGGCTCCCGGTTTTCACGCTCAATCCTGGCGGGACGACCGGAAAACAAAGCCTGGCGGGGCCTGGGCCAGTCAGCCCGTTCACCCCACAGGAAAGTCATCGCGCCTGCGTCGCCTCCACCCTCCCGCCCAGTTTCTCCACCTGATCCAGACGTTCCCAGTTGAAGCCCGGCCCGACCCGGCCGAAATGGCCGTAGGCTGCGGTCTTCCGATAGATCGGGCGCCGCAGGTCGAGACTGTCGATCATGCCGCGCGGGGTCAAACTGAACGTACGGCGCACCAGGTCTTCCAGCTTTTCATCGGGCACGCTACCGGTACCGTAGGTGTCGATCAGCAGGGACACCGGCTCGGCGACGCCGATGGCGTACGCCAGCTGCACCAGACAACGGCGGGCCATACCCGCCGCCACGAGGTTCTTGGCGATATAGCGCGCCATGTAGGCTGCCGAACGGTCGACCTTGGTGGGATCCTTGCCGGAAAATGCGCCGCCGCCATGCGGACAGGCGCCGCCATAGGTATCGACAATGATCTTGCGGCCGGTGAGACCGGTGTCGCCGTTGGGACCGCCGATCTCGAACGGGCCGGCGGGATTGACCCACAGTCTGAAAGCCGGCGTGCGCCGTTCGGCCGGCACCAGCGGATCGACGATTTCGCGGGCGACTTCCCGCGCGACCCAGGCCGGGTCGAGGCCGCGGGCGATCTGGGTGGAAATGACCACGGTTTCGACCCCGGCCATGTGCCGGCCCTCGTAGGCCACGGTCACCTGGCTCTTGGCGTCGGGGCGCAGCCAGGGCAAAACGCCGGACTTGCGCAACTCGGCCTGCCGATGCACCAACCGGTGCGCCAGCCAGAGCGGGTAAGGCATCAGGTCGGGCGTCTCGTCGCAGGCATAGCCGAACATCATTCCCTGGTCGCCGGCGCCGATGTCGCCGCCTGTCAGCGTGATGCCTTGATCAATCTGGATCGACTGGTGGTTGAACCGTACCTGCACTTCGCAGGCGTCGGGGTCGATGCCGGTTTCGGCATCGCGGTAGCCGATGTCGCGCAGTACCTGGCGGGCGATCGCTTCAGCGCGGTCGCGAATCTCGTCGAACAGCGCCTTGCGCACGGTCTTGAACTCACCGGTGATAACCACCAGGTTGTCGGCGACGAGGGTTTCGCAGGCCACTCTGGCTTCGGGCTCTGCGGCCAGGAAGGCATCGAGGATGGCGTCGGAAATCTGGTCGGCGATCTTGTCGGGGTGGCCTTCCGACACGGACTCGGAAGTAAACAGATAGCGGCGGGTATTCATGGCGGGTTTCCTGGGTGGCGGGAATGGGTACGAAATGATCCTTCGTCATGCCGGCGAAGGCTGGAATGACGGCAGTGCTCAGCGCGCGGCGAGCCGCCACAGCGAGGTGATCTCGGCCGCGCGCGCGGCATGGAGCGGGTCGGCCCGATCGGCCGCACGCGGGTGCGTGGGCCGGGTATCCAGTCGCTCCAGAACGGTCAAGCCGGCGGCGTCGATCGCGGCGAGCAGCCATTCCCGGGAACGCAGCCCAAGATGCTCGGCCAGGTCCGACAGGATCAGCCAGCCTTCGCCGCCCGCTTCCAGATGGGCCGCCAGCCCGTTCAGAAACCCGAGCAGCATGCGGCTGCCCGGATCGTAGATCGCGTGTTCGAGCGGCGAATGGGCGCGCGCCGGCAGCCAGGGAGGATTGCAGACGACGAGCGGCGCGCGTCCCGGCGGAAACAGATCGGCCTCGATCACCTCCACCTGTCCCTTCAGCCCGAGCCGGGCAATGTTCTGGCGCGCACACGCCAGGGCGCGCGGATCCCGATCGGTGGCGACGACATGCCTGATTCCCCGGCGTGCCAGCAACGCAGCCAGCACGCCGGTGCCCGTGCCGATGTCGAAGGCGAGCACCGAGGACGGCAACGGCGCCCGGGCCACCAGTTGCAGGTATTCGCCGCGTACCGGGGAAAACACGCCGTAGTGCGGATGGATGCGGTCGCCGAGCACGGCAATATCGACGCCCTTCTTGCGCCACTCGTGGGCGCCGATGACACCGAGCAGCTCGCGCAGCGAGACGATCGAAGCCTCTTTTCCCGTGCCGTATGCCTCGGCGCAGGCCTCCTTCACATTCGGCGCGCGGCGCAGGGCGATACCGTAGTCCGCCTCCAGCGGCAGCAGCAGCATTCCGAGCGTGCGGGCGCGCCGGGACTGGTGCTGGCGATGAAAATTAAAGGCTTCGATCGGGGTTGCCGCAGCCTTGCGCGGCGTGCGATCGATGCGGCGCGCCATCGCCTGCAGCAATTGCCGCGCATTCTGGAAGTCGCCCCGCCACAGCAACGCGGTCCCCTCGCTGGCCAGGCGATACGCCGCATCCGCGGTCAGGCGGTCATCGGCAATCGTCACGCGCCCGGGCGGCGGAGAACCGCTTTCCGAGCGCCAGCGGGCCGAGCGGCCCTCGCCGTGCTCGGTCCAGTTCACCACGGCAGGCGCCGCGTCAGGCTGAGACTGCTTCACAGCTTCGCGCTGCGCCCGCCATCCACCGCCAGGATCTGACCCGTCACGAAGTGCGTATCCATCGCGAAGAAACGCACCGCCAGCGCGATGTCGTGAGGATCGCCGGCGCGCTTCAGCATGGTGTGCGAGACAATGCGCTGGCGCGAGACCTCGTCGAAATTCGCATCGTCTTCGGGCCACATGACCGGTCCCGGGGCGATACCGTTGACGCGCACTTCGGGCGCGAGCTCGCGCGCCAGCGACTTGGTGAGCCCGACGAGACCGGCCTTGGCGACGGAATAGACGACGTAGTTTTTCTTCGGCCGCTCGGCGTGGATGTCGGTGATATTGATGATGCAGCCGTGACGTTTTTTCAGTTCGGGCGCGGCGGCCTGCGACAGGAACATGGGCGCCTTGAGATTGCTGCCCATGAGATCGCTCCAGTTCTTTTCGTCGATGGCGCCGATCGGTGTGGGATAGAAACTCGACGCGTTATTGAGCAGCACGTCCAGTCCACCGAACGTTGCGACGGTCTGATGGACCAGGCTCGGCAGCCCGGCGGTATCGTGCAGGTTGGCCTGGATCAGTGCCACCGACTCGGGGCGGATGGCGTTGAGCTCGGCCTGCAGCGCGCGCGCCTCGGCCACCGAATTGCGGTAATGGATCATCAGGTTGGCGCCTGCGGCATGCAGCAGGCGCGCCGAGGCCGCGCCCACGCGCCGGGCCCCACCGGTAATCAATACGACTTTGCCATGCATCGGGATTCACCCTTATAGTCACTCGATTCTGGATTATCCAGCCATTGCGCATTATCCATGAACTCCATGCTGCCCACCCCGACTCCCGACGCCGTTGCGCACAGCCAGCGTGTCACGGCGCACCTGCATGCCCTGATCGGCAACGCGGGGGGGTGGATTCCGTTCTCACGCTACATGGACGCCGTGCTGTATGCACCGGGGCTGGGCTACTATGCCGCCGGCCCGACAAAATTCGGGGCGGCGGGCGATTTCGTCACCGCGCCGGAACTGACGCCGCTGTTCGGCCGCACGCTGGCGCAGGCGATCGCACCGGCGCTGGAGGAGACCGGCGGCGGCGTGCTGGAACTGGGCGCCGGCAGCGGCCGGCTGGCGGCGGACATGCTGGGCGAACTGGACCGGATGGGCAGATTGCCGACGCATTATTCCATTCTGGAGGTCAGTGCCGACCTGCGTCAGCGCCAGCAGGCAACCCTGGCGCGTGAACTGCCGCATCTGCATGAACGGGTGCAATGGCTGGATGCGCTGCCCGGCCGTTTCAAGGGCGTGATCCTCGGCAACGAAGTGCTCGACGCATTGCCGGTGGAGCTGGTGCGCTGGACCGATGACGAACCACGGGTATGTGGCGTGACGCTGGATGGTGAACGCCTTGCATGGCAGGACCGCCCCATCGCCGATCCCGTGCTGGGCACCCGTGCCGAAGCCCTGGATCTTGCGCCCGGTTATCTATCGGAGATCAACCTGGCGGCCGATGCGCTGATCGCCTCGCTGGCGCAGTCGCTGCAACGTGGCCTGCTCCTGCTGATCGACTACGGTTTTGCCGCGGCCGAGTATTACCATCCGCAGCGCCACATGGGCACGCTGCGCGCGCACTACCGTCACCACGCGCTCGACGATCCGTTCCATCTGCCGGGCCTGTGCGATCTCACCGCGCACGTCGATTTCAGCGCGGTCGCCCGGGCGGGCATGGCGGCGCAACTGGTGGTTGCGGGTTATACGAGCCAGGCAGGCTTTCTTCTGAACAGCGGGCTCACCGAATGCCTGATGCGGACCTCGCCGGACGACGCGGCGGCTTACCTGCCGCAAGCCAACGCCGTGCAGCGGCTGGTGTCGCCGGCGGAAATGGGCGAACTGTTCAAGGTGATTGCGCTGACGAAGGGCGAGCTTTCGCAACTCACAGGGTTTACGCGCGGCGACCGCCAGCACACGTTGTAAGGCGTTCCTGCCAAGCAAACCGCCCCATCCGCTCGGGCTTTCAGCTTACTTGGCTGGCCTTGAGCCTTTGACTGTCCTCGACCCGGAATACGCGAGGAAGGTCGATGGCGTTCGGTTATCGGCCTGAGCGGTCATTGCTCCGAGGTATAGAATCGGGCTGTAATCAGCCCTTTTCCTGCCACTCAGGCCGCAGAGTGTCTACCAAAACCAGGGCGATCCACGACTCAAGCAACTTCCACCTACGGTGGAATGACAATATAAAACGTATTGAACCAGGAAAGCCTCCATGACCAGCACCCAACAACGCGCCGAACTACAACGCCAGATCTGGGCCATCGCCAACGATGTGCGCGGCGCAGTCGATGGCTGGGATTTCAAGCAATACGTGCTCGGCACCCTGTTCTACCGCTTCATCAGCGAGAACTTTGCCAGCTATATCGAAGGCGGTGACGACAGCATTAACTACGTCGAGCTACCCGACAGCGTCATCACCGCAGACATCAAAGATGATGCCATCAAAACCAAGGGCTATTTCATCTACCCCAGCCAGCTTTTTGCCAAGGTCGCTGCCAGCGCCAACACCAACGAGAGCCTGAATACCGATCTGGCCGCCATCTTTGCCGCCGTTGAAGCCTCCGCCAATGGCTACCCGTCGGAGCAGGACATCAAAGGCCTGTTTGCCGACTTCGACACCACCAGCAACCGCCTCGGAAATGCCGTCAAAGACAAAAACACCCGTCTGGCCGCCGTGCTCAAAGGCGTGGCCGAACTGGACTTTGGTGATTCGCACGACGGTGATTTTGATGAAAACCAGATCGACCTGTTTGGCGATGCCTACGAATTCCTCATCTCCAATTACGCGGCCAATGCGGGTAAATCCGGCGGCGAGTTTTTCACCCCGCAGCATGTCTCCAAGCTGATTGCCCAGCTCGCTATGCACAAGCAGACCAGCGTCAACAAGATTTATGACCCGGCCTGCGGCTCAGGATCGCTGCTGCTGCAAGCAAAAAAGCACTTTGATGCGCACATCATTGAAGACGGCTTCTTTGGGCAAGAGATCAACCACACCACGTACAACTTGGCGCGGATGAACATGTTCTTGCACAACATCAACTACGACAAGTTCAACATCCAGCTCGGCAACACCCTGATCGAGCCGCACTTCGGCGACGACAAGCCCTTCGACGCCATCGTCTCCAATCCGCCGTATTCAGTGAAGTGGATTGGCTCGGATGACCCCACCCTGATCAATGACGACCGCTTTGCTCCAGCAGGCGTGCTTGCGCCCAAATCCAAGGCCGACTTCGCCTTTGTGCTGCACGCGATAAACTACCTCTCCAGCAAGGGCCGCGCGGCAATTGTCTGCTTCCCCGGTATCTTCTACCGGGGCGGGGCCGAGCAGAAAATCCGCCAGTATCTGGTGGATAACAACTACGTCGAAACCGTCATCTCGCTGGCGCCCAACCTGTTCTACGGCACCACCATTGCGGTAAATATTCTGGTGCTGTCCAAGCACAAAACCGACACCACCACCCAGTTCATCGACGCCAGCGGCCTGTTCAAGAAAGAAACCAATAACAACGTGCTGCTGGGTACAGCCCCATTGCAGAATCGAAGACTTTCATCGTTCTGGATAAATACACCCAAGAGTGGAAAGTCGCCGAGAGCTACCAGAGCGAAGCTGATCTGGAGCGCGAGCTGATTCAGGATTTGATCAATCAGGGTTACGAATTCCTGCCCACGCTGAACACACCGCAAACCTTGCTGGCTAATGTGCGGGTGCAATTGCAAGAGCTGAACAGCGTGCAGTTTGCCGAGGGCGAGTGGCTGCGTTTTGTTGAGACTTGGCTCGATAAGCCCAGTGACAGTATCGTCGATAAGACTCGCAAAATTCATGATGACTACATTCATGACTTCGTGTTCGACGATGGCCGCATCCAGAACATCTATCTGCTGGACAAGAAGAATGTTGCCCGCAACAAGGTGCAGGTGATCAAGCAGTTCGAGCAGACTGGCAGCCATGCGAATCGCTACGATGTGACGATTCTGGTCAACGGCTTGCCGCTGGTGCAGGTAGAGCTGAAGAAGCGCGGCGTGGCAATTCGGGAAGCCTTCAATCAGGTGCATCGCTACAGCAAGGAAAGCTTCAACAGCGAGCATTCCTTGTTCAAGTATCTGCAGCTGTTTGTGATCTCCAACGGCACCGATAGCCGTTACTTTGCCAACACCACGCAGCGCAACAAGAACAGCTTCGACTTCACCATGAACTGGGCGAAGGCGGATAACAGCCTGATCCGCGACCTGAAGGACTTCACCGCCACCTTCTTCCAGAAGAACACCCTGCTCAATGTGTTGCTGCATTACTCGGTGTTTGATGTCAGCGACACGCTGCTGGTGATGCGCCCTTACTCGCGCACTAATCGCATTTTTGACGCCACCAAGATCTTCGGCAATATCGTCACCTTCCGCGACCTGGAGCAGGCGACCATCGATGCCATCACGCTGTTCGGCGACAAGAACACCAAGAACGTGGTGCTGGAAAAGAGCTACAAGGAATACATGGAAGGCTTCACCGATGCGACCACAGGCGAGGCGCGGCGTGGCTTTGTAGCCGTGGTGAACGAGCTGGAAACGCGCTTTCCCGACCCCTCTGCCATTGAAAAAGAGGCGGACAAAAAAGCCTTCGCGAAGCTATTTGGCGAATATTTGCGCGTTGAGAACGTGCTGCAAAACTACGATGAATTCGCCAGCCTGAAAGCATTGCAGAGCGTTGACTTGAACGACTCGGCGGCGGTGGAAGCGTTCAAAGCCAAACACTATCTGAGTGACGATGATCTGACCGCACTGCAAGCCATCACGTTGCCAGCGGAACGAAAAATCCAGAATTACCGTTCGACCTACAACGATGTACGCGACTGGCTGCGCCGGGAAAAATCCTCCTCCGAGAAGGAAAAATCCACCATCGATTGGGATGACGTGGTCTTTGAGGTGGACCTGCTGAAGTCACAGGAAATCAATCTGGATTACATCCTGGAGCTGATCTTCGAGCACAACAAGAAGATCAAGAGCAAGTCGGAACTGGTGGACGAGGTGCGCCGCGTGATTCGCGCCAGCTTGGGCAACCGCGCAAAAGAGAGCCTGCTGGTCGATTTCATCAATCAGACCGATTTGGACAAAATTGGTGACAAGGCCAGTGTGATCGACGCCTTCTTCACCTTTGCCCAAGCGGAACAGCAGCGTGAAGCACAAGAGCTGATCAGCGCCGAAAATTTGAATGCCGAAGCGGCCAGACACTATATCGCCGCCTCGCTAAAACGGGAGTTTGCTAGTGATAATGGCACTGAGCTAAATGCCATTCTGCCCAAAATGAGCCCGTTGAACCCGCAATATCTCACCAAAAAGCAAAGCGTGTTCCAGAAAGTCGTTGCTTTTATCGAGAAATTTAAAGGCGTGGGTGGTCAGGTTTAATGGGATTGTTGCCTGAGTCAGGGTTTAATCGAAATGATCGTACCAACCTGAATAGGCTGCAAAGGGGCCGACAACTGTCCTTGGTATCATTTGGCCCCAACAGCCGCTCCGGCCGAACAAGAGCCGGTCCGACACCTCAACCTGAACTTCTGCACCTGGCCGACAGCCATCAACTGCCGCTTGGCCTCGAAGCTTGAGCAATCCACGCTGTAAAAAGAAAGCGGCTCCACTTTCACGAGCCGCTTCAGACAATCCTTGCTTCAAATCTAAACCAGCGGCAGCTGCGTGTGCTCTTCCACCGGCAAACGCGTCACGCGTACCGCGTGCAGGCGGCGGCTGTCCGCGCGCAGGATGCTGAACTGGAAACCGTCGAAGCTGACCGATTCGCCGCGTTTGGGCAGATGGCCGAAGCGCGAGACGACGAGGCCGCCGACGGTATCGAATTCCTCGTCGGAGAAATGTGCGCCCAGTACCTGGTTGAAATCCCCGATTTCGGTGCCCGCCTTCACGCGGAAGGTGTCTTCCTTCTCGCGGATGATGTAGTCCTCGGTCTCGTCGAAGTCGTATTCGTCCTCGATGTCGCCGACGATCTGTTCGAGCACATCCTCGATCGTCACCAGTCCGGCGACGCCGCCGTACTCGTCGACGACGATGGCGATGTGATTGCGATTGGAGCGGAATTCCTTCAACAGCACATTGAGCCGTTTCGATTCCGGAATGAACACGGCAGGACGCAACATGCCGCGGATATCGCTGTCGGATTCGGCATAGTGCCGCAACAGATCCTTCGCCAGCAGGATGCCGATGACGTCGTCGCGGTTCTTGTCGATGACCGGGAAGCGCGAGTGCGCGGTTTCGATGACGTAGGGAATGAACACATCGGGCGCATCGTTGATGTCGACGAATTCCATCTGCGCGCGCGGGATCATGATTTCGCCAACCCGCATTTCGGACACCTGCAACACACCCTCGATCATCGCCAGGGCATCGGCATCCATCAGACTGTTTTCGTAGGCGCCGTGCAGCAGTTCGATCAACTGCTCGCGGTCTTCGGGTTCGCGCATCAGCCAGTGGGAGATGCGCTCGAGCAGGCTCGGTTTGGGGGGACTACTGTCGGACTCCATTTTCGTCAGGAAAAATAAGGATTGGGGATGCGAAACCGTTTCAGTATAGCGGCTTCGCGCGCTTCCATGATAGCCGCGTCCGCCGGCTCGACATGGTCGTAGCCCTGCAGGTGGAGCACGCCATGGACGGTCATGTGGGCATAGTGATGCTGCAGCGGCTTGCCCTGTTCGCGCGCCTCGCGTTCGACCACCGGCGCGCAGATCACCACGTCGCCGCCGAGCACCCGGGCGCCTGATGGGTTTACAGGCAGCTCGCCGTATTCGAAGCTCAGCACGTTGGGCACATAGCCCTTGTCGCGGTAGTCCCGGTTGAGCGACTGCGCCTCTTCGGCGTCGACGATGCGCACGGTGATCTCGGCGGCGTGTTCCAGCGCGGCGGCAACCCAGCGGCGGATCTGCGCACGGCCCGGCAGGTTGGCGGCGGTGCAGGCAAATTGCACCGCCAGCCGTAATTCGGGGTCAGGGCCGGCCATCGGAGTCCGCCCGGTGCGCGGCGTAGGCCTCGACGATACGGCCGACCAGCGGATGGCGCACCACGTCTTCGGACTGGAAATGGGTGAAGGCGATGCCGCGCACCTCGCTCAACACCACGGCCGCATCCGTCAGTCCGGATTTCACGTGCTTGGGCAGGTCGATCTGCGTCGGATCCCCGGTCACCACCGCGCGTGCGCCGAAGCCGATGCGGGTCAGGAACATCTGCATCTGCTCGGAAGTCGTGTTCTGTGCCTCGTCGAGAATGATGAAGGCATGATTGAGCGTGCGGCCCCGCATGAAGGCGAGCGGCGCGACTTCGATGGCATGGCGTTCGATCAGGCGGGTGACCTTGTCGAATCCCATCAGATCGTAGAGCGCGTCATACAGCGGGCGCAGATAGGGATCGACCTTCTGCGTCAGGTCGCCCGGCAGGAAGCCGAGCCGTTCGCCGGCCTCGACCGCCGGCCGCGTCAGCACCAGACGCTTGACCTGCTCGCGCTCCAGCGCATCGACCGCGCACGCCACGGCGAGATAGGTTTTGCCGGTACCGGCCGGGCCGATGCCGAAGGTGATGTCGTGACTGCGGATCTGCTCGATGTACTCGCCCTGACGCGGGGTGCGCGCGCGCAGATCGGCGCGGCGGGTACGCAGTGCCGGGCCTTCCTCGTCGAGACGGCCGCGCGTCAGTTCGACCAGCCCGAGCTGGATATCGTCGAGCGAAAGTTCATCGTGCGCGCGGTTATAGAAATGTTCGATCGCCTGCGCGCTCTTCTCGGCCTGCGCCGCATCGCCGCCAAATCTGAAACTTGATCCACGGCGGCCGATGGTGACATCGAATGCCGCTTCGATCTGTCGCAGGTTCTCGTCCAGCGGGCCGCACAGATTGGCCAGCCGCCGGTTGTCTTCCGGCGCCAGACGCAGTTCAACGATATCGGTTTTCAAATGGTTTCGTTCCTGGTGATCGCCACTTCGCCGCGCAGGCTGTGCGGATAGGCTTCGGTGATGACGACGTCGACGAACTGGCCGATCAGGCGCGGCTGGCCGGCGAAGTTGACGATCCGATTGTTGTCGGTGCGGCCGGCGAATTCTTCGGCATTCTTGCGGGCGCGGCCTTCGACCAGTACGCGCTGGACGGTACCGACCATGGCGCGATTGACCCCCTGCGCCTGCGCCTCGATCTGCGCCTGCAGAGCCATCAGGCGCTGCGTTTTCAGTTCGGCGGGCACATCGTCGGGATAGTCCGACGCCGGCGTGCCGGGGCGCTTGCTGTAGATGAAAGAGAAGCTGGCGTCGAAGTCGAGCTCGCGGATCAGCTTCATGGTCGCGTCGAAGTCGGCGCCGGTTTCGCCTGGAAAACCGACGATGAAATCCGACGACAGGCACAGGTCGGGCCGCTGATCCCGGAGTTTTCTGATGGTGGATTTGTATTCCAGTACCGTGTGGCCGCGCTTCATCGCGGCCAGCACGCGATCGGAACCCGACTGCACCGGCAGATGCAGGTGCGACACCAGCTTGGGCAGCTTGCCGTAGCAGTCGATCAGGCGTTGCGTCATCTCGCGCGGGTGGCTGGTCGTGTAGCGGATTCGCTCGATGCCGGGGATCTCGTGCGCCATTTCCAGCAGGAAGGCGAAGTCGGCGCTGCCGCCCTCGTGCAGCGCGCCTTGCCAGGCGTTGACGTTCTGCCCCAGGAGGGTGACTTCCTTCACCCCGCGCCCGGCAAGATCCGCCACCTCGGCGATGACGTCGTCGAACGGCCGCGAGACCTCCTCGCCGCGCGTGTAGGGCACGACGCAGAAGGTGCAGTACTTGGAACAGCCTTCCATGATCGACACGAAAGCCGACGCGCCTTCGACGCGCGCGGGCGGCAGATGATCGAATTTCTCGATCTCGGGAAAGCTGATATCGATCTGGGCACGGCCGGTCTCGCGCTTCTGCGCAATGAGTTCGGGCAGACGATGCAGCGTCTGGGGGCCGAATACCACGTCGACGAAAGGCGCACGCGTCACGATCGCCGCGCCCTCCTGCGAGGCCACGCAGCCGCCGACGCCGATGATGAGATGAGGGTTGGCCATCTTCAGATGACGGACCCGGCCGAGATCGTGGAACACCTTTTCCTGCGCCTTTTCACGCACCGAGCAGGTATTGAACAGAATCACGTCGGCATCGTCCGGCGTGGACGTCGGGATCAGGCCTTCGGCGACGTTGAGCACATCGGCCATCTTGTCCGAGTCGTACTCGTTCATCTGGCAGCCGAACGTTTTGATGTAGAGCTTTTTCATGGAAATGCCGGAGCAGTGAATAGACTGGGGGCGGGAATTTCGCTTCGGCCAGGCGCTGCGCGGCAACGAACGGGAAGCCTGGTGGGCGGAGGAGGATCGAACCCCGATCTTCGCATGGCGAACGCGGCGCGCGCTCCTGCCCGGGTTCCTCCGACAGGACGGATTATAACTTTAGCGTTGCCGCGCGGGAAGCGGAGCAAACAGAGTGGGCAGATTGGGCAGCATCCGCGCAGCGAACCAGCCGGACAGGACGCCGAGGGTATTGACCAGGGCATCGAATACGTCGGGATCGCGGTCCGGGGTGAGGCCCTGCAGCAGTTCGATGGCGGCGCCGAGCAGCACGACCGCCAGGGCGAGCCGCCAGCGCCGGTGGACGACGATCTGCGCCCACCAGAACATCAGTACGGCGTAGCCGGCCAGGTGCACGATCTTGTCGCCGTGGCCGCTTTCGTGCAGCACGGGCGGCGTCAGCGACAGCACCAGAGCGGCGGCCACGCCGAGCCAGCCGGCCGCCCTCCACAGGCGGGCGATCATGCGCGCCGCAGCGACCAGCGCAGCATGACGAGGCCGGCGACGATCATCGGCAGCGAGAGCCACTGTCCCATCGAGAGGCCGAACTGGAGCAGGCCGAGAAAGCTGTCGGGCTCGCGCGTGAATTCGACGAGAAAGCGCAGGCTGCCGTAACCGATCAGAAACACGCCGGAGACGGCACCGGCCGGGCGCGGCTTCGCCGAGTGGAGCCACAGGATGACGAACAGCAGCAGCCCCTCGCCGGCAAGCTCGTAAAGCTGCGAGGGATGGCGCGCGATACCGTCGCCCGCCTGCGGAAAGATCATGCCCCACGGCAGGTCGGTGGCGCGTCCCCACAGTTCGCCGTTGATGAAGTTGCCGAGTCGGCCGGCGGCGAGGCCCAGCGGCACCAGCGGCGCGATGAAGTCAGTGACGGCGAGCCAGCGCAGCTTGTAGCGGTGCGCGAACAGCGCCATCGCGATGATGACGCCGAGAAAGCCGCCGTGAAAGCTCATGCCGCCTTCCCAGACCTTGAAGATGTCGAGCGGATGGGCCAGATAATCGCCGGGCTTGTAGAACAGCACGTAGCCGAGCCGGCCGCCGAGGACGACGCCGAGCACGCCGTAGAACAGCACGTCGTCGAGCATCTTGGCGTCCCAGCCGGTCCACGGCCGGTGCGCGATGCACCAGCGCCCGAGCAGGATGACCTGGACGAAGGCGACGAGATACATGAGGCCGTACCAGTGGATGGCAACGGGTCCGAGTTGCAGGGCGACGGGATCGAATTGTGGGGCGAGCATGAGGGAGGGATTCAGGGGTCGGGATTCGGGGAGGCCAAAGCGTGGGTAAAATGACGGCTGATTATAGATTGCCTGAGTGACCATCATGCCCGACTATCGTTCCTGGACCACCACCCGCGGCCGCAACATGGCGGGAGCGCGTGCGCTGTGGCGCGCCACCGGCATGAAGGATGCCGACTTCAGCAAGCCCATCATCGCGATCGCCAACTCGTTCACCCAGTTCGTGCCGGGGCATGTACACCTGAAGGACATGGGCCAGCTGGTCGCCCGCGAGATCGAGGCAGCGGGCGGCGTGGCCAAGGAATTCAACACCATCGCGGTCGACGACGGCATCGCCATGGGCCATGGCGGCATGCTGTACAGCCTGCCGAGCCGCGACCTCATCGCCGACTCGGTCGAATACATGGTCAACGCCCACTGCGCCGACGCGCTGGTGTGCATTTCCAACTGCGACAAGATCACCCCGGGCATGCTCAACGCCGCGCTGCGGCTGAATGTCCCGACCGTGTTCGTCTCCGGCGGGCCGATGGAAGCCGGCAAGGTGGTGTGGGAATCCAAAACCATCAAGCTCGACCTGGTCGATGCCATGGTATCGGCGGCCGACGCCAAGTTCAGCGACGACAAGGTCAACCAGCTGGAACGCTCGGCCTGCCCGACCTGCGGCTCGTGCTCGGGTATGTTCACCGCCAACTCGATGAACTGCCTGACCGAGGCGCTGGGGCTTTCGCTGCCGGGCAATGGCTCGCTGCTGGCGACCCACGCCGACCGCAAAAACCTGTTCCTCGCCGCCGCCCGCCTCATCATCAGGAACACCCGCCGCTACTACGAGGACGGCGACACCCGCGTGCTGCCGCGCGCGATTGCCAGCTTCGACGCCTTCGAGAACGCCATCGCGCTCGACATCGCGATGGGCGGTTCGACCAACACCGTGCTGCATCTGCTGGCCGCCGCGCACGAGGCCGGAGTCGATTTCACGATGCAGGATATCGACCGCATGAGCCGCCGCGTGCCGCATCTGTCCAAGGTCGCGCCGTCGATCCAGACCTACCACATGGAAGACGTGCACCGCGCCGGCGGCGTCATGGCCATATTGGGCGAACTCGAACGCGGCGGGCTGATTCACCGCAACGTGCCGACCGTGCTGATGAAATCGCTCGGCGAGCAGATCGACGTCTACGACATCCGCCGCACCCAGGACAAGGATGTGAAAGACTATTTCCGCGCCGCGCCCGGCGGCGTGCCGACACAGACCGCGTTCTCGCAGGATCGCCGCTTCGCCCGGCTCGACGACGACCGTGCCAACGGCTGCATCCATGACCTCGAACATGCCTATTCGAAGGAAGGCGGGCTGGCGGTGCTGTACGGCAACCTCGCGCTGGACGGCTGCATCGTCAAGACGGCGGGCGTGGACGAAAGCATCTGGAAATTCTCCGGCCCGGCACGCGTGTTCGAATCGCAGGACGCGACGGTGGAAGCCATTCTCGGCGGCCACATCCAGCCCGGCGACGTCGTGGTGATCCGCTACGAAGGCCCGCGCGGCGGTCCCGGCATGCAGGAAATGCTCTACCCGACCTCGTACCTGAAATCGAAGGGCCTCGGTGCGGCGTGCGCGCTCATCACCGACGGCCGCTTCTCCGGCGGCACGTCGGGGCTGTCGATCGGCCACGCCTCGCCGGAAGCGGCCGAGGGCGGCGCCATCGGCCTGATCGAGGAAGGCGATACCATCGAGATCGACATCCCCAGGCGCACGATCAACGTCGCGCTAAGCGATGCCGAACTCGACCGTCGCCGCGCCGCGATGGACGCGAAAGGCGCGCAGGCCTGGAGGCCGGTCAACCGGGCGCGCGAAGTGTCGGCCGCCCTGCGGGCCTACGCGGCGATGGCCACCAGTGCGGCGTTTGGCGCCGTGCGCGACGTCAGCCTGGTCGAGCATCCGACCGAGGCGCAGGCGCACGCCGATCCGCTGGCGCGCTTTGTCATTCCGGGCCAGTTGAGTTTCCGTACCGGTGCGGGCGGGCTGACCTACGCCGACATCGACAACCATGATGGCCGCGCGACGATCTGCCTGCAGGGCGCGCACGTAGTGAGCTTTCGCCCCAAGTCGCAGCAGGAACCGGTGGTGTGGGTGTCCGATGCCGCCCGATTCGCGCCGGGCAAATCCATCCGCGGCGGTGCGCCGGTGTGCTGGCCGTGGTTCGGCGCGCACGCCAGCGAGGCGTCGTTCCCCGCGCACGGTTTCGCGCGCACCGTGCCGTGGACCGTGACCGGCAGCCGCAAACGCAACGACGCCCGGACCGAGATCACCTTGCAGTTGGCGGACAACGAACAGACCCGCGCGCAGTGGCCGCATGCCACGCGGCTGTCGTTGACGGTCATCGTCGGCGACAAGCTGGAGATGCATCTGGTGACGACCAATACGGGCGATGCGCCGGTTCAGATCGGCGAGGCGTTGCATACCTATTTCCACATCAGCGACATCGGTGCGGTGACAGTGAGCGGCCTCGAGGGCGTGACGTACCACGACAAGGTCGACCACTTCGCCACCCGGAAACAAAACGGCGCCATCGGCTTCGACGGCGAAGTCGACCGCGTCTACGTCAATACGCCGACCGATTGCGTGATCGAGGATGCAGGCTTCAAGCGCCGCATCCGCATCGCCAAGACCGGCTCACAATCCACCATCGTGTGGACGCCGTGGGCGGAAAAAGCCGCCAAGATGGGCGATATGGGCCGCGGCAAATCCGGCGCCGGCTGGCGCGAAATGGTCTGCGTCGAGTCGGCCAACGCGATGGACAACGTCGTCACCGTCGCGCCGGGCGAGACGCATACGCTGGCGGTGACGTACAGCGTGGAAGCGATGTAACCAAAGGGAGAGAGCGGCATGCGCGTGATTCTGGTGGCCAACCCCAAGGGCGGCAGCGGCAAGACGACGCTATCGATCAACCTGGCCGGCTATCTGGCGTCAAGGAATGAACGCGTGGCGATGCTCGATCTCGACCGGCAGAGGTCCGCGACCCAGTGGCTGGCGATGCGCGATGCCAGCTTGCCGGCGATCGATCTGATGCACGAAGGACAGAAGGCGGTCAGCGACTGGCTGGTGATCGATTCGCCCGCGGGGCTGCATGGCAAGAACCTGGTGCGTGCGCTGAAGCTGGCGCACAAGGTGGTGGTCCCGATCGCACCGTCTTTATTCGACATTCGCGCCAGCCAGGATTTTCTCGCCGCGTTGCATACCGAAAAAGCGACGCGCAAGGGGCATGCCCTCGTCGGCGTGGTGGGGATGCGGGCCGACCCGCGCACTCGCGCCGGCGTCACGCTGGAGCAGTTCATGGCACAGCAGGACCTGCCGGTACTCGCGTATCTGCGCAACACCCAGCATTACGTCAACGCCGCGTTCGAGGGCAAGAGCCTGTTCGATCTGCCGCTCCACGTCGCCGAGCGCGACATGGAGCAATGGCGGGGACTGATCGACTGGCTGGTGGCCTGAGTCGCTTTTCTCCTCGCCCGCTCGCGGGCGAGCACCTTGACGGGTATCAAAGCGCCTTGCGCGCCCAAACCGCCCTCTCCCCAACCCTCTCCCGCAAGCGGGCGAGGGAGCAAACGATGCACTGCGTGCGCCCAAACCGATTAACGATCAATGCGCGGTCGGTTTCATCAGATTGACCACGTGAGGCTTGACCACGCTTTTGGTCGACGAGCACGAGCCGTCTTCCGACACGCCGAGCTGGCGTTCGGCTTCATTCAGCAGGTTGATCACGTCGACGTAGAACTTGTCGTTCGCCATCATGCGTGCGGTACGGCCGCCTTCGTTGGCGACGAGGACATCGGCGCCGGCATTGATCAGCCACTCCACCACCGACGCGTCGCCGCCGCCGGCGGCCAGCATCAGCGGGGTGATGCCGAAGAAGATGCGCTCGTCGAGCGAGGCGCCGGCGTCAGCCAGCATTTCGACGACCTCGACATAGCCGTGGTCGGTCTCGTCGTTGTAGGCGGCCCGGGCAAGCGCCGTCCAGCCCGACGGCGCCTTGGCGTTGACGTCGGCGCCGGCGGCCAGCAGCACCTGAACCGCGGCCACATGGCCGCCGTGTGCCGCGTGCATCAACGCGGTTTCGCCGGCCTCGTCGACCATGGCGGGATCGGCGCCGGCTTCGAGCTGTGCTTTGATTTGGGCGGAATCGCCCGAGCGGGCGGCATCGAATAGTGCCTGGGACATGTTGAACTCCTGCTTGGTGTGGGGGATTGCAATAAGCGTACAATTGTTGACTTATTTAATCAACTATTAATCTGCAAGGTTCCGCCGCCATGCCCAACCGTCTTGCCACCGAGCCCAGTCCCTATCTGCTGCAGCACGCCGGCAACCCGGTCGACTGGTACCCATGGGGCGAGGAGGCCCTGGAAAAAGCGCGCCGCGAGGACAAGCCCATCCTGCTGTCGATCGGCTATTCGGCCTGCCACTGGTGCCATGTGATGGCGCACGACTGCTTCGAGGATGCCGAGGTCGCGGCGGTGATGAACCGCCTGTTCGTCAACATCAAGGTCGATCGCGAGGAGCGGCCCGACCTCGACCAGATCTACCAGACCGCGCATCAGCTCTTGACCCGGCGCGGCGGCGGCTGGCCGCTGACGGTGTTTCTGGCGCCCGACCAGACGCCGTTCTTCGCCGGTACCTATTTTCCCAAGACGCCGCGTTACCAGTTGCCCGGATTCATCGACCTGATGGAAAACATCGCCCGTACCTGGCACGCACGGCGCGGCGAAGTGCTGGCGCAGAACGAGGCGGTGCGCGCCGCGCTCGCGCAGCAGCAGCCGGATGCGGGCATGCAGGAAACACTGACCGATGCGCCGATCAAACAGGCTGTACACGATCTTGCCCAGGCCTTCGACCCGGTGTGGGGCGGTTTCTCGCGTGCGCCCAAGTTCCCGCGTCCCGGCGAACTGTTCTTTCTGCTGCGGGAGGCGCAAAGAAGCGGCCATGCGCAGGCGCGCGACATGGCGCTGTTCTCATTGCGCAAGATGGCGTCGGGCGGCGTGGTCGATCAGCTCGGCGGCGGCTTCTGCCGTTATTCCGTCGATGAGCAGTGGGTCATCCCGCACTTCGAGAAGATGCTCTACGACAACGGTCCGCTGCTGCATCTGTACGTTGACGCGTGGGCGCTGAGCGGCGACACCCTGTTCAGGGACACCGCCGAGGGCATCGTGGGCTGGCTGTTGCGCGAGATGCGCGCACCGCAGGGCGGTTTCTATTCGGCGCTGGATGCCGACAGCGAAGGCCATGAAGGCAAATTTTACGTGTGGACGCCCGATGAGGTGCGCGCGCTGCTGACCCCCGAGGAATACGCCGTGGCGGCGCCGGTATACGGTTTCGACGGACCGCCCAATTTCGAGAAGGCCTACTGGAATCCGGTGCTGGCACGTTCGTTGGGCGAAGTCGCGGGCGAACTTGGGCTGACCGAAGAAACCGCCGCCGCGCGGATGCAAAGCGCCCGCGCCAAACTGTTTGCCGCACGTGCGACGCGTGTTCGCCCCGGGTGCGACGACAAGCAGCTCACCAGCTGGAATGCGCTGATGATCGCCGGGCTGGCGCATGCCGGGCGCGTGATGGCGCGTGCCGACTGGATCGATGCCGCACAGGATGCGATCGATTTCCTGCATCGGAATGTGTGGCGCGACGGGCGTCTGCTCGCCAGCACCAAGCACGGCGAGGCACGGCTGAACGCCTATCTCGACGACTACGCATTCCTGCTCGATGCACTGCTGGAAACCCTGCAGGCCGACTACCGCGAGGCCGACATGGCCTGGGCACGCGAACTCGCCGATGCCCTGTTGAGGCATTTCGAGGATGCCGACGCGGGGGGATTTTTCTTCACCAGCCACGACCATGAAGCGCTGATCACGCGCCCCAAGCCGGGCTACGACAACGCCACGCCGTCGGGCAACGGCGTGGCGGCGTTCGCCCTGCAGCGGCTCGGGCATCTATTGGGCGAGACGCGCTACCTCGACGCCAGCGTGCGCTGCCTGAACCTGTTCCATGCACCCCTGGTCCAGCAGCCGATCGCCTATCCGACGCTGCTGGCCGTGCTCGACGAGGCGCTACAGCCGCCGCGTGTGATTCTGCTGCGCGGCCCGCACGCCGCATTGAACGGGTGGGTGGCAGCGCTGACGCCGAAACTCGGCGCACGCGACCTGATGCTGGCACTGCCCAACGGACTGGCGTTGCCTGACGCGCTGTCGAGGCCGGAAGTGGATCACGCTGTCGCCTGGGTCTGCAGCGGCATGGCGTGTCGGGCGCCAGTGAGCGATCTGGCGGCCGTTCTGGAATAAGGGTTTATCAGCATTTGCTATTAGGAACCCGCGCCGGCCCCTGCTATCAAACAAACAGTCTGTCTGTCATCAGGGGCGATCATGAGTACACATACCGGACATGCCGTATTCCATCCCCGGGCCGCCCACATGGACCTGCCGGGCATCCGCAACGTGAGTTTCGACGCACCTTTCCAGTGGCTGCGCGAAGGGGCCGCGGACCTGCTCAAGGCCTGGCCGCTGAGCCTGTTCTATGGCGTCGTGATAGCGCTGCTGGGCTATGCGCTGACTCATGCCGCAGCGGGCAGACCGCACCTGGCGATGGCGCTGACCTCGGGCTTCCTCTTCGTCGCACCGGTGCTGGCGCTGGTGTTCTACGGCGTCAGCCACCGGCTGGAGCATCACCACAAGCTGCCACGCCTGTTCGTTCCCCTGCTGGCGTGGCGCGCCAATCCGGGTTCGCTGGGGCTGTTCACCGTGATGCTGCTGTTCGTGCTCATTTCGTGGGAGCGCATCTCGGCCATCCTGGTCGCGCTGTTCCTCAACGGCTCGGGCATCGGCGGACTGTCTGATCTGATGAGCGTCAGTGCAGTGCAACAGCATACCGACTTCGTCCTGGCCTACCTGGCGTTTGGCGGCGTGCTGGCTCTAATGGTGTTCAGCATCTCGGTGGTGTCGCTGCCGATGATGATGCACCGCAAAGTCGATTTTGCCACCGCGCTGGTGACCAGCTTCATGGCGACCCGCCTCAATTTCCCGGTGATGCTGCTGTGGGGCGCCCTGATTGCCGGCCTGGTCGCCATCGGCATGGCCACCCACTTCATCGCCATGGTGGTGATCTTCCCGTGGCTGGGCCATGCCAGCTGGCATGCCTACCGCACACTGATCGAGCACGAATAACGAAACACAATGTTCTACGGGGCCTGGTAACAAATAGCCAAGTCTCCGTCTTGCGTGGAAGGGGATTTTCCTTAATATTGGGGCCGCGAAGATGTCCCGAGCGCGACCAACCCGACTTCCACGGAGACCGTATAAATGAACAAGTTGATGATGACTGCGGCATCGGCTGCGCTGCTGATGATGTCCGGCGCGGCTTCTGCGGACGATCCGGCTGCGGCCATGGCACTCGCCCAGAAGAACGCCTGTTTGTCCTGCCACGGCGTGGACAAGAAGATCGTAGGCCCGGCCTACAAGGACATTGCCCGGAAATATGAGGGCGACAAGACCGCGCATGCCCGATTGGTCGCCAAGGTCAAGACCGGCGGCAAGGGCGTATGGGGTGAGATTCCCATGCCGCCGAACCCGCAGGTGAGCGCCGCGGACACGGACAAGATCATTTCCTGGATTCTGAGCCTGAAATAGCTCGCTCCCCGCCCCTCGACACGACAAGGCCGGCGTTCGCGTCGGCCTTGTGCGTTCCGGGCGCCCCGAAAGCCGGCCGTAGCGGGCTTTGTGGTATAAATCCCACGTTTGATTCTGATGACGGGGGAAGACCGGGATGACGGCTCGAAGGCTGGCTTGGGTAATGGCGGCGGCATTACTGACCGCAGCGTGCGGCGACAAGGCGCAGCAGAAGGACGGCGATCAGGTCGTGTTGATCGGCCAGGCGTCCCCCCTTACCGGGCCGCAGGCACATCTGGGCAAGGACAACGAAAACGGCGCGCGCATGGCGCTGGATGAAATCAACGCCGCCGGACTCACGCTGGGCGGCAGGAAAGTCGTGCTCGAAATGCGCAGCGAGGACGATGCGGCCGACCCCAAAACCGCCACCACCGTGGCCCAGAAGCTGGTCGATGAAGGCGTAGTCGGGGTGATCGGCCACCTCAATTCGGGCGCCACGATCCCGGCTTCCAGAATCTATTCCAGCAACGGCATTCCACAGATTTCCCCCTCGGCCACGGCGGTCGCCTATACGGCAGCGGGCTACAAAACGGCTTTCCGCGTCATGACCAACGATGCGCAGCAAGGCAGCGTACTGGGGAATTACGCCGTGACCAGGCTGGGCGCGAAGAAGATCGCCATCATCGACGATCGCACCGCCTACGGTCAGGGGCTGGCCGACGAAGTCGAGAAGGCGGTCAAGGCGGCCGGCGGCGACGTGGTGGCGCGCGAATACACCTCCGACCGTTCGACCGATTTCATGGCGATCCTCACTTCCATCAAGGGCAAGTCGCCCGACCTGGTGTTTTTCGGCGGCATGGACCCGCAGGCTGCGCCCATGATCAAGCAGATGAAACAACTGGGCATGAAGGCGAAATTCCTCGGCGGCGACGGTGCGCAGACGCCCACCTTCATCGAACTGGCCGGCGCCAGCGCCGAGGGCGCGCTGGCCTCCAACCCCGGTCTGCCGCTCGACGCCATGCCCGGCGGCACTGCGTTCAAGGCCCGGTTCGAGGCCAAGTACGGCACCATCCAGAATTACGCACCCTATGCCTACGATGCCATGCACGTGCTGATCGCCGCGATGAAGCGCGCCGATTCCAGCGATCCCGCCAAATATCTGGCCGAGTTGCCTAAGACCGATTATCAGGGCGTGACCGGACACATCCGTTTCGACGCCAAGGGCGACCTCACCGGCGGTGCGGTCACGCTGTACCAGGTGAAGGGCGGCACGTGGCAACCGCTCGAAACCGTGCAAAGCGGCCAGTAAGCCGGGCTGAATTCAACCGGTCCCGGCACCGGCGCAAAGATGGATATCTTCCTGCAACAACTCATCAACGGCCTGGTGCTCGGCAGCGTGTACGCGCTGGTGGCGCTGGGCTACACCATGGTGTACGGCATCCTCGAACTCATCAATTTCGCCCATGGCGAGATCACCATGATGGGGGCGATGGTGGCGCTGGCCGTGATCGGCGCGCTGGCGCTGGCGGCGCCCGGGCTGCCGGGCGTTCTGGTGCTGGGGGCGGGGCTGGCGGTGGCGATTCCGGTGTGCGTGGCGCTCGGTCTGCTGATCGAGCGCGTCGCCTATCGGCCGCTGCGGCATGCGCCGCGGCTGGCGCCGCTCATCACGGCGATCGGCGTATCGATCATCCTGCAGAACATTGCCATGCTGATCTGGGGCAAGCAGTACATCCCCTTTCCCGCCATCCTGCCGCAGGCACGGCATACGGTTTATGGAGCGTCGATCACCAACGTGCAGATTGCCATCCTGCTGCTGGCCACGGGCATCATGCTGACGCTGATTCTGGTGGTCAGGAAAACCCGGCTGGGCCGTGCCATGCGCGCCACCGCACAATCGCGCCAGGTGGCAAGCCTGATGGGCGTGGACGTCAACCGCGTGATCGCCGCCACGTTCGCGATCGGCTCGGCGCTGGCGGCGGTGGCCGGCGTCATGGTCAGCGCGTATTACGGGCTGGCGCACTATTACATGGGTTTCCTGCTCGGCCTCAAGGCCTTCTCGGCAGCCGTATTGGGCGGCATCGGAAATCTGGCCGGAGCGATGCTGGGCGGCCTGCTGCTGGGTCTGATCGAGTCGTTCGGCGCGGGCTATATCGGCGACCTGACCGGAGGCTTCCTCGGCAGCAATTACCAGGACGTGTTCGCCTTCTTCGTGCTGATCACCGTGCTGGTATTCCGCCCTTCCGGCCTGCTGGGCGTGCGGGGAGGCGAGCGTGCCTAGCCTGTGCCCGACCCCACCGCGCTGGCTGGCCTTTTCCCTGCTGGCCGCGGGCCTGGCAGCGCTGCCGTTCCTGGTCGATGCCGGACTCGGGCGCTCGTGGGTACGGTTGCTCGACCTGGCGCTGTTGTACGCCATTCTGGCGCTGGGACTGAACATCGTCGTCGGCTACGCCGGCCTGCTCGATCTCGGCTACGTCGCGTTCTATGCCCTCGGCGCGTACGTCTACGCCTGGCTCTCCAGCCCGCATTTCGGCCTGCACCTGCCGTTCTGGGCGGTCCTGCCGCTGGGCGCCTCGCTGGCCGCGCTGTTCGGCGTGCTGCTGGGGGCGCCCACCCTGCGCCTGCGCGGCGATTACCTCGCCATCGTCACGCTCGGCTTCGGCGAGATCATCCGGATCTTCCTCAACAACCTGAATGCGCCGGTCAACATCACCAACGGCCCGCAAGGCATCAACCTGATCGATCCGGTACGCCTCGGCAGCTTTGACCTGAGCCAGCCGCACGAACTCCTCGGCTACACCTTCACCAGCATTCACCTCACCTACTACCTGTTCCTGCTGTTCACGCTGGGCGTGATGTTCATTTCGATGCGGCTGGAAGATTCGCGTATCGGCCGCGCCTGGGTCGCCATCCGCGAGGACGAGGTCGCCGCCGCCGCGACCGGCATCAACACGCGCAACCTGAAGCTGCTGGCCTTTGCCATGGGCGCCACCTTCGGCGGCCTGGCGGGCGGGCTGTTCGCCAGCTTCCAGGGTTTCATCAGCCCCGAATCGTTCAACCTCATGGAGTCGATCATGATCCTGTGCATGATCGTGCTCGGCGGCATGGGGCACATTCCCGGCGTGATCTTCGGTGCGGTGGTGCTCACGCTGCTGCCCGAGGCGTTGCGTTATACCGGCGACTGGCAGCGCGAACTGTTCGGGCGGATATACATCGACCCGGCGGATCTGCGCATGCTGCTGTTCGGTCTGGCGCTGGTGGCGGTCATGCTGTATCGCCCCGCCGGACTCCTGCCCTCGACGCGCCGCCGCCGCGAGTTCGCCGACGCGCAGGAATGAGTGCAATTAATCGGTTTGGGCGCGGCATTCGCCCCTTCTCCCGTAAGCGGGAGAGGGGTGGGGAGAGGGAGCAAAGCGTATGAACGCGTTGCTGACCGTTTCTGGCGTAAGCAAGGCATTTGGCGGATTGCAGGCACTCTCCGGTATTTCGCTGCAGGTTCACGCGGGTGAAATATTCGGCCTCATCGGCCCCAATGGCGCGGGCAAGACCACCTTGTTCAACGCGCTCACCGGGCTGTATTCAATCGACTGCGGCGAAATCCGCCTGAACGGCCAGCCGATTGAAGGTCGCAAGCCGCACCAGGTGCTGCACGCAGGCCTGGCCCGCACGTTCCAGAATATCCGCCTGTTCGCGGAAATGACCGCACTCGAGAACGTGCTGGTCGGTCGTCATGCACGTACCCGCAGTGGCGTCGTCGGCGCGGTGCTGCGCCTGCCCGCCACGCGTCGCGAGGAAGCCGATTCGCGTGAACGTGCCCATGCCTTGCTCCAGCGCGTGGGGATTGCGCAGCACGCGCATCGTCTGGCCAGGAATCTGCCCTACGGCGACCAGCGCCGGCTCGAGATCGCCCGTGCGCTGGCGACCGAACCGGTGCTGCTGGCGCTCGACGAGCCTGCCGCCGGGATGAACCCGGCCGAACGCGCGGCCTTGCGCGAGATGCTGCTGCAACTGCAGGCCGACGGACTGACGCTGCTGCTGATCGAGCACGACGTGAAGCTGATCATGGGCTTGTGCACCCGGCTGGCGGTACTCGACTACGGCCTGAAAATTGCCGAAGGCACACCCGACGCGGTCTGCCGCGATCCCAAGGTGATCGCCGCCTACCTGGGGGACGAGGCGATATGAAAACGCTGCTAAGCGTCAACCAATTATCGGTCGCCTACGGCGGCATCCACGCGGTGCGCGAACTCAGCCTGACCGTGGCGCCGGGAGAGATGGTCTGCCTCATCGGCGCCAACGGCGCCGGCAAGACCAGCACGCTCAAGGCTGTCAGCGGCCTGCTCGAACCGCACCGCGGCAGCGTGCATTTCGAAGGCCGCTCGATCACCCGGCGGCCGGCGCACGAGGTGGCCCGGCTCGGTCTGACCCTGGTTCCCGAAGGGCGCGGCGTGTTTCCGCTCATGTCGGTGGCCGAGAACCTGATGATGGGCGCCTACGCCCGCTGCGATCGCGCCGGGATCGCGCACGATCTGGACCGGGTCTACACCTTGCTCCCGCGCCTGACCGAACGCCGCACACAACTCGCCGGCCTGCTGTCCGGCGGCGAGCAGCAGATGCTGGCGCTCGGGCGCGCAATGATGGCGCGCCCGCGCCTGCTGCTGCTGGACGAACCGAGCATGGGGCTGGCGCCGCTGATGGTGCAGGCGGTGTTCGACATCATTCGCCGGATTGCGGCGGATGGCGTGGCCGTGCTGCTGGTCGAGCAGAACGCGCATCTGGCGCTGAAGACCTGCGCACGCGGCTATGTGCTGGAAAACGGCGCCGTCACGCTGGCCGGCCCGGCCGCCGAACTGTCCACCAATCCGGCCGTGCGCCGCGCTTATCTGGGCGAGTGAGTGCCGGCGTGGGGTGAGCGGTCGAAGCGATACAGCCGGCGCTCGGTCAGCACCGCGTCGAGCGGCATGTCCCACGGATCGTGCGGCAGCGCCTGCGCCTGCTGGCATTCGTAGGCGATCCCGATGAGCCGCGGTTTGCGCCAGCGCCGCCGGTGGCGCATGAACGCCAGCGTCGCATCGTAATAACCGCCGCCCATGCCCAGCCGATAGCCCTGTTTGTCGAACCCCACCAGCGGCATCAACAGCAGGTCGAGCTGACGCGCGCGCAGCGGCCGGGCATCCAGCGGCTCGGGGATGCCGTAGCGGTTGGGCTGCATGCGCGTGTCGCGGCCCACCCGGCCGAAGCGCATCACCCGGCCGCGCCGCGGCAGAATGGGCAGATAGCATGCGCGCTGCATGCAGAGCGCCTGATTGAGCAGGGAATGGGCATCGAATTCGCCGCCTTGCGGCAGATAGAAGCCGATCCGCCGCGCCCGCAGCAGCAGCCCGTGGCGCAGCGCCAGGCGCAGGGAAGCGCGCGCCGCGTGCCGGCGCTCGGCCGGCTTGAATGCACGGCGCGCGGCTTTGAATTGGCGTCGGAGGGTCGTCTTGTCCATCGGGAGAAAGGGCTCCCCGCCTGTGCCGTGACGGGCTGCGGACTCTTGAACCTGGGTCCAAGACGGCCGCAATCAAAGGCGCTTTGGGCACATGAGACGTGTCACGCGCACGCCCGCACCGGAATAGACCGCAGCCTTGCACGTATGCATTGGTTCAGAGAAATTGCAACCAGCCTCGAACACCGCAGGGAGCGCCCCTAGTGTATTCCATTTCGGGATCGAAAAGGGATGCGCCGTCCCTCATGCAAATGAGCCATGCAAATGAGCGAAGCGCAGCCCCGGGGTGGATCAGAAAAGTGTGTCCTGATCTTCCAGCACGGAATCGAGCAGCGCGCTGCAGCGGGTCAGCCGGGCACGCGCCTCCTCGATCTGGTCGCCACCGCCCTGGGCCAGCAGGTCGTGCGCGAGGTTGAGGCCGGCCATGATAGCGATGCGCTCGGCGCCGATCACCTTGCTGCTGTCGCGAATCTCGTGCATTTTTTCGTCGAGATAATCGGCCGCCGCGATCAGGGCCGATTCTTCTTCGCGCGAACACGCCACCTTGTAGGCACGGCCGAGGATATTGATTTCGATCGAGCGGGGGCCAGCCATCACACATCCTCCGGCAGGGTATCGAGCAGCGCGCGCAGACGCGTCCTGGCCGCATCCAGCCGGGTCGTCAGCTGTTTGCCGTCCTGCTGCGCCGTCAGCAGCTGCTGGCGCAGCGCGATGTTTTCCTGCCGCAGCGTGCGGCACAGTTCGGCCACCTGGTGGATCCTGGCTTCAAGACTATCGAGTTCGGCGCGCATGGCGCGACTATAGGGGGCGGCGCGCGGCCGGTCAATCGGGTCCGTATCACGTCCGCACACCCGGTGTCGGCCTGATTCCACGGCTGGTCTAACCGGCTTCCCATGCCCGCAGCCCGCCGACGATGGCGGACATCAGCGGAAGTCGTATCGTGCCGTCATGCCGAACGTCCTGCCGTCGGCGGGGTAATAGAAGGTATCGTTTGCCCCAATCCGGGAATTGAAACCATAGCCGGCGTACGCGGCATAGTGCTTGTCGGCCGCATTGAGAATCCGGGCGTCGAGCTTCCAGTCGCGGATTCGCCAGCTCGCCATCAGGTCCAGCGTCGTGTAGCCGGACAGATAGCCCGCCACGTTGGCGTAATCATCCCCATAACGCCGTTTGCCCACATGATTCAGCCGCGCGGAGTAGACCGCATGCTGGCCCGCATTCCAGCTCAAGCCCGCGCCTGCCTGAAGCGCCGGCACCAATGGCATTTCCCGCCCCGCATACGCGCCGGCCCGGATCTGGGCGTCTTCGAGGGTTACGCCGGCGTTTCCAGACAGCGTATCGGTGAGGTTCAGCCGGGCGCTCAACTCGCTTCCGAGGCGCCGCGTCTTGCCGACGTTCATGTTGCCGCCCATGGGGTCGGAGGTGATCTCATCCTCCAGGTTCTGCTGGTAGACGCTGAGCGAGAGGTTGCCGCGCGTCATTTTTTTCGTTCCGCCGACCTCATACACCCGGCCGTGCTGGGGCTTCAAGTCGATGGCGAAGACGGGGTTCCAGGTAATCGGGTCCAGGCCATACAGTTCGTCGGTGTTGGGAAAACGGAAAGTCGTCCCGACCCGGCCATAGAATTTCCAGTCGCCGCTCCGATACGTCATGCCCGTTTCGTAAGCTTCCCGCGTGTCGGCCGAGCGGCCGGACATCGCGGCTTGGGGCGCGCCGTAATAGGCCGTATACGCGGACTGCTCCGCCGACTGGCGCTGTCGCTGCACGCGCATGCCGAGCGTCCAGGCCAGGTGTTCGGTGAGTGCCATGATGTTCTGGGCGTAGAGCGCATGGCTCGTCTGCGAGGCGTTTTGCGTATAGGACTGGAATCCGGTCGGCGAGGTCCGGCTGTCCGCAGTTCCCCTGAAATAGTCGTAGCCCACCGTGGCGTGGTTGCCGAACCCACCGAGACGATGTTCGATTTTGAGCTTGGGGCTGAACGAAATAAAGTCGCGCGACAGGTCGCGGGTCTGTTCCACCGGATTGGTGGCGTCGCTGAAGCCGCTGCGCTCGTCGCGCGACAGGACCAGGTCGGCATCCAGCACGACGTGTTCGGACAGGCTGACCGTGGCGCCGGGGCGAATCCTGAAACCGTTGCGATCGGAGCGGTCTCCCGGATGGCGCGACAGGCTCGGGTCGGCAAGATAGTCAGCCCGCCACAGGCCGCCCGGGAAGCCGAGTTTTTCGTCGAAGGCGGCAAGATCGACGAAGACATTCGCATTGTCCTCATTCAGGAAATTGACCCGGCCGCCCAGTGCATAGCGCCGCTGGTCGCTGTTTTCTCGCCAGCCATCGCTTGCGCCGTACTGGAAATACAGGCTGGAATCGATCGCCCCCGCTGTCCCGCCAGCCTGGAGGCTCAGCTCGCGCATGCCATGGCTGCCCCCGCCGACACTGGCGTAGCGCGCAGCGGCTGTTTTCCTGGTAATGATGTTGATGACGCCGCCGCTGGAACGGTCGCCGTACAAGACCGTCCCACTTCCCGGCATGACCTCGATCCGCTCGATGCTCGCCAGCGGGATCAGGGACCAGTCGATGGATCCCGAGTCGATGGGATTCAGGCGTTGTCCGTTGAGCAGCACCAGGGTGTTGCTGGTAGCCGTTCCGCCGCTCCCCGCGCCACGCAAGCTCACGGCGGAATCAATGCCCAGCGAGCCGTAAAGCGGGACGACCGTCGCGCCCGCGATCCCGCTCAGGAGATCGGGCGTATTGGTGGCGGGGGTCCGTTCGATATCCTGCCGCGTCATCACCGTGACGTTGCCGGGCGTGGGCGGGGCAGGCTCCTCGAAGCGGGTCGGCGTGACGACGATGGTTTCGCCCACGAATTCCGGCAGGGTTTCCGCGTAGGCGGGAAGCATGAAGCCCAGGGCGGATGCAAGGGCAAGGGTGGTTTGACGCATGATGGTGTCCGGTTGGGCCCGATTCCCCGCAAGCCCTTTGCACGATCCGCCGGGCGGCAATGCCGCACGGGGTTCAGGCCGGTATCCGGGCTCGCGCCGAATGCATCGTCTTCCCGGGCGAACCGAGCCCAGTGACGTGGTGATGCACCGTTTAACGCTTACCGTTGCGGGGGGCAGCCCAGGCCTGGCGACACGATGTCACGCACCTGGTTCCCGTTTATCCATCATGACAGACCGTCATTTATGGCACCTGATTCGCACATTCTTGATTATTCACTCGATTCTGTCAACAAAACATTTAAATAGCCAAAGGCTATTGAGCCTATAGTTTTTTGCTATTCACTGAAAATTGAAATATAAAATGATTCATATCAATGTGTTAATCATTACAACTTGATAGAAACATAAAAAAATGACGGATTATTTATTTAGTCTGGAAAAATCATCTTTTATTGTTTAATATGGAACCGCTGGCGGCCGATCGGGCCAACAGATGAATTTGAATGGCGCCACCTCAGGATGACGGCCTGGTGGCCGCCGGAACACGTCGGCATGGGCCGGGAAAGCGGAAGGAACTGACATGGCAAGATGGAATGGCGGGCGCAAACCCGTCATCGAGCGGAACGAAGCAGGGAAGCCCCACGTCCATCGCTGGCCGATGCCGGTCGATCCGGATACGCTCCATGATTTTCTCGCGGACATCTTCCAGTGTTACTGGGACCAGCTTGTCTTTGGCCCGGCCGTCAACGGCGCGGCGTATGAATGGACCTGTCCCTGTGCCCCCGATCTGATCGAGCGGGACGGCGAATTCCTGACGATCGGATTCAACGGCCCGCACTTCCATCTGTGCATCGGATCGAGCGCGCCGGATCCGGATCCGGCGCGCGAGGCCCGCATGCAGGGACTGCGCCCTGCATCCGCCAGCCTCTACCGCACCCTGGATGGCCGGGGCGCCCCCACCAGCTGGGGGTTCGAGATGCGCAACGCCGCCGGCGTGTCCATGCTGACGATTTACTTTGCCAATCCTTTTGTGCTGCCGGGCGACCAGCTGGTCGGGCAGCCGGATTGGTCACGGCTGTTGATGTGGCGGGATATCGCCTACCGTTATCTGGGCCGGGAACCGGAAGCCTTCGATCAGACCAGCAAGGGCTTCGTACAGTATGCGGCAGCATAGTCCCGACCGGGCGCAGCGTCTCCCCGCGCCGGATATGGCAGTCCCGGCATTGCTCGACCGCCTGGTGCACCTGACCGGTGCGTTGCGGGTCACGCTGGATCCCCCGGATGTGGATGGCTGGATTTCCGCGAACGATCTGACGACACCGGAAACCGGCGCGCTGGCCGATTTCATCGAGCGTCTGGCAGACGCCGGATTTGCCGCAAACAGGCGGGCGGCCGCGGCTTCCTTGCTGTTGCGCCATGGCTGGGCGGCGGGGCCCATCATTGCCGCCTATCTGGCGGAACGGCGGACGCTGCGCATCCATGATTTCGCCCTGCGCTTTTCCGCCTCCACGCTGGTCGAAGGCATCTGGATCCGGCAGGCCGACAGCGTGATCGAGCGCCTTCCGTCAGACAGCCGTGACGGCGTGCTGGCCAGTCTCCTGGCGTTCAGCGAGCCGGTGCTGGAAAGCCTGCGGCGCTGGTCCGGCTATTCCCGCCACGCCCTGTGGTCGATGCTGACGTCATCCTGGATAGCGCAGTTCTCCACCCTGGGCAGCTTGCTGGGCGACCGCGAACGCGCCGTCCGCGCGGGCCGTGCCCTGCTGGCGCGCCATCCGGAACTGGCGCGCGCGCTGCCGGAAACCTATTTGATCGCGAGCGGCGATCGTTCGGAGGTATGCCAGATACTCAAGGCGTGCTGCCTCCAGCACAAGGGCTTTCGCCGCCGTTTCTGCCCGACCTGCCCTGTCATTCAGGATCGGGAACGCTTTGTCAGAAATCGGGAGTGGGTATGCCGGACGAATTGAAAGTTGGAAACCAGCACAGTGCGAACGACTATGCGGCACTGATGGAAACCTTGCTGGACGATGCGCGACACGGCTGGAGCATGGGCACGTTTGGCGCGGTGGGCGAATTCATCCGGGATGACGACGAACCGGTGATCCGCACAGGGAGCGCGACGGAATGCTGTCTGCACACCGCGCGGGCCGCCATCCGGATCAAACTGGACATCGCGCCGCACCTCATCGCTTACGACACCCTGCTGGGCGACGGCGGCTGCCTGGCGGGCGACCGGGATAGCTGGGGACACTCGCTCGCCGTATGCCTGCCGATGCCCGGAAATACCCATCGTGGCACCATCGAGGCGCTGGGGCAGGATGCCGCAGCGGTGCGGGCCGAAGACCGGGACGCGGCGCTATTCGACCTGGGCGTCGGCATCGGCCATGTGCGATTCTGCCTGCGGACCCGGGACCCGGGTCTGATCGACACGCTGCTTGCGATGCAGGGCCAGGATGCGCTCGGGCCCGATGGCGGCGCACTGATGGCCGCAGTCATGCGTGCCCAGCCGCACCGGGTGATGATTTCACCGGTTGGCAGAATCGAGGTTTTCGCCGCCATCCCCCCGATGGACGGCGAGAGCCCCGAGGGCCCGCACACGCACCTCATGCCCCAGCTCGTCCGGCTGGAGCGGACCCATGATTCGAATGCTCCCATCCCGCCCGGCTTCCAGCCGGTGCTGATGTTCCATCCGCGCTCCCCCTGGCACGACGTCATGGGCCGGCGGATCCCTTTCGATTCCGGCCTGAATGCCGATTTTCTGCGGCTGCTCGACCTCCATGGCTTGCCGGACGAGGCCCGCATCCGTTCCGGGGTGGAATCGGCCATCGCGACGGGCGTTCGTCCCGATGCGTTCGCCTGGCCCGACACCCGGCGCGGCCGCGCCGTTGCCCGCCTGACCCTGCGGCGGCTCGCGCAGCGCAGCCCGGGCGAGCTGGTGACCGCATGGCGCGTGTATCATGACCGCGTCGAAGGAGGATGAATTTTCATTGAAAACGAAGGCATGCCGTCGGCTGCTCGCCTGTTTGCCGCTGGCATGTCTGCTGGCTCCGGCGTTTGCCGGCCCGGTTCCGCAAGCGGCCAGCCCGTTGCCGGGGTCTGTCTTGCCCGCTGCCGTGGCGCCGGCCGCTGCCGGGAAACCGGTCCGCATCATGTCGCTGATGCTGTGCAACGATCTGCTGCTCCTGATGATGGTGCCGAAGGAGCGGATCGCATCGATCAGCTATCTGGCCCATGATGCCGTCGAAGCGTTGCTGCCGGGGGCCGATCGGGACGTTGCCGTCAACCATGGAACCGCCGAGGAGATCCTGCTGCAACAACCGGATCTGATTCTTGCCGGCACCTATTCCTCGCCGATGGCCCGCAAACTGGCCAAAGCAGTCGGGGCGCGCGTGGTCGAAATCGGACCCGCCAACAGCTTCGCGGATATTCGCCGGATCGTCCGCCAGGTCGGCCAGGTGGTAGGCGAGCCCGGGCGGGCGCACGCCTTGCTGGCGGAGATGGACGGAAAACTGGCGTGGCTCGCGTCCCATCAACCCGCCCGGCGCTTGCGGGTCGTCGCATGGAACGGCAGCCGGTCCGTGCCGGGCAAGGGCACGCTGACCAACGCGATCATCGAAGCCTCCGGCGCCGACAATATCGCCGCGCGCCTTCCCGACACCCGCTATGGCAGCTTCGATCTGGAAGAACTGCTGGCAGCGTGGCCCGACGCCATCCTGCAAGGCGACACGCGATGGTCGGGCCCGTCCTTGCAGGATGCGCACGCCATGCCTCCGCTGATCGAACGCTACTGGCACGGCCGCAGGATTGCCTATCCGGATGCCGCCTACGCGTGCGGTCTGCCGCAATCGGCCGATGCCGCCATCGCGCTGCGCAAGCTGTACCGGGATCTTCCTGCCGGAAGCGCGCGGTGACCACCAGGCCGTTGCGTGGTTTCATGCCGCTCATGCTGGCCCTGCTGCTGGCCGCGGCGGGCGCATCGCTGGTCGTCGGCAAAGTCTGGCTGCCGCCCGGCGTGCTGCTGGACGGCCTGACCGCACCCAAACCCAATCTCGCCTGGCTGATCGTGACCGAGCTGCGGATGCCCCGTACCTTGCTGGCGCTCATGGTCGGCGCGACGCTGGGCCTCGGCGGCGCGGTGCTGCAAGGCCTGTTGCGCAACCCGCTGGCGGAGCCGGGCCTGCTCGGGGTATCGGGGGGCGCCGCGCTGGGCGCGGTCATCGCGATCTATTTCGGCCTGTCCGCCCGGTTTGCCCTGGCCACGCCGCTGCTGGGCATCGCGGGCGCACTGATAGCCGGGGCGCTGACCTTCCTGTTCGGGCGCAGCGGAACGCTGACGCTGATCCTGGCCGGTGCGGCGGTATCGGGGCTGGCCGCTGCCGGGTTGGCGCTGGCGCTGAATTTTGCGCCCAATCCCTATGCGGCGTATGAGATCGTCACCTGGCTGCTGGGATCCGTCGCCGAAAAGGAATGGGGGCAGATCGCCCTGTGCGCCCCCTTCATGCTGGCGGGATGGTTATGTCTGGTGGCCACGCCGCGCGGACTCGATGCGCTCACGCTGGGCGAGGCGCAGGCCGAGAGCCTGGGCATCAACCTGAACCTGCTGCGGGCGCTCGCGCTGGCGGGCGTGGCGCTTTCGGTCGGCGCGGCCACGGCGATGACGGGGGCCATCGGCTTTGTGGGGCTGGTGGCGCCCCATCTCGTCCGCCCGTTCGTCGGCTATCAGCCAAGCCGGATTCTCCTGCCCTCGGCCCTGTTCGGCGCCATCCTGCTGCTGGTGACCGACATGGCCATCCGGGTGATTCCCACGGCGGCAGAACTTCGTCTGGGCGTGCTCACCAGCCTGATCGGCACCCCGTTCTTCTTCTGGCTGGTTTTGCGCCTGCGGAGGTTATCGCCGTGACCATTCTGCACGCGGACAACGTGAGCTACGACATCGCCTGCCGCCAGCTTGTCAGCCAGATCAGCCTGGTGTGCGAGAGCGGGCAGTTTGTCGCCTTGCTGGGAGCCAATGGCGCCGGAAAATCCACCCTCATCCGCATGCTGACCGGGCTGGAAAAACCTTCCAGCGGCCAGGTGTGGCTCGATGGCCAATCGGTCCGCAGCATCGACCGGCGCGTGCTGGCGCGCCGGCGCGCCTATATCCCGCAAAACGCCCGGACGGAGTGGCCGGTGGCGGTCGAGCGTCTGGTGGCGCTGGGGCTCATGCCGCAGATTCCCGTTTTCGGCGATCTGGACAGGCACGCCTGGCGCAAGGTCGAGACAGCGCTCGCCATGTGCGATCTGAGCCATAAAATCGGCCAGCCCGCCACCACCCTGTCCGGCGGCGAACTGGCCCGGGCCATGCTGGCGCGTGCCCTGGTGGGCGAACCGGAGATCGTCATCGCCGATGAGCCGCTTTCGGGCCTCGATCCGAAACATGCCATGGATGGGGTGGCGCGCCTGGCTTCGCTGGCGCGCGATGGCCGGCTGATCATTGCGTCGATCCACGACCTGACCCTGGCGGCGCGCTATGCCACCCATGTCGCCATCCTGCGCGACGGCAAGCTGCTTGCGCAGGGACCGACGGCGTCGACCTTGACGGCCTCGTGCATCAACACCGCCTTTGACGTGGAGGCCTGCGTTCACGGCACGGGCACCCAGGCGATCGTCGATTTCATCGCACGGGCAGACTCTTCCGCACGGCCTTCCGCAGCCTGATGCAGGCCTGACACCGCGGATGCGCTGCGTCGCCCCGGGGAATTTGCCCTATGCTCTCCCTGTTCCGTTCCCGCTTTCCCGCCTCGCCATGAATACTGAATCCGCCGACCGCAATGCGCGTCATACCGCGCGCATGGCCCGTAAAAAAGCCCTGATCGACGCCGCGATCGACGCCGCCACCGACGAGCGCGGGCTGCTTCTGGTCATCACCGGCAACGGCAAGGGCAAGAGCACTTCGGCCTTCGGCACGATGGCGCGCGCACTCGGCCACGGCATGAAGATCGGCGTGGTGCAGTTCATCAAGAGCCGCACCGATACCGGCGAGGAGGCCTTCCTCGGCAGCCAGCCCGGCGTCGAATGGCACGTCACGGGAGACGGTTTCACCTGGGATACGCAGAACCGCGAGCAGGACATCGCCACGGCCGGGCGCGGCTGGGCGATCGCCGCCCGCATGCTGACCGATCCGTCGTTCAATCTGGTCGTGCTGGACGAACTGACGTATCTGCTGAACGACGGCTATCTCGACCGCGACGCCGTGCTGGATGCGCTGGCCGGCCGGCCGCCCATGCAGCACGTGATCGTCACCGGGCGCGCGGCGCCCGGCGCGCTGATCGAACTGGCGGATACCGTGTCGATCATCGCCGACGAGAAACACGCCTTCCGCGCCGGGGTGAAGGCGCAGCCCGGCATCGACCTGTAAGCGCGGCGCGGCGCACAGGCATAATCCCGGGGTGAACGCCGCACCCTACATCGGACGCTTTGCGCCGTCTCCCACCGGCCTCCTGCATGTCGGCTCGCTCGTGGCCGCCGTAGCCAGTTGGCTTGACGCCCGCGCAGCCGGCGGACGCTGGCTGGTCCGGATGGAAGATCTCGACCGGCCGCGCTGCGAACCCGGCGCGGCCGACGCCATCCTGCGCCAGCTCGACGCCTACGGCCTGCACCGGGATGGCCCGGTGCTCTATCAGTCGCAGCGCGACGACGCCTATGCCGCGGCACTCGATGCGCTGAACGCGCGCGGCGCGGTCTATCCGTGTGCCTGCACCCGCAGCCAGCTCGCGCAGGCGCCGCGCACCCACGAGGGCGACATCATCTACCCCGGCACCTGCCGCAAGGGCTTGCCGCCCGGTGCTGGCGCCCGTTCCTGGCGTGTGCGCGTCGCGGATGCGAACCTCCACGTTCACGATCGCATCCAGGGTGCGCTGCAGCAGAACCTGGCCCGTGAGGTCGGCGACTTCATCGTCAGACGTGCCGACGGGCTGTTCGCTTATCAACTGGCGGTGGTGGTGGACGATGCCTTCCAGGGGATTACCCATGTCGTGCGCGGCGCCGACCTGTTGTGGAACACCCCGCGCCAGCGCCATCTGCAAACCCTGCTGGGATTGCCGACGCCGGCCTATGCCCACGTACCGCTCGTCACCAACGCCGCCGGACAGAAGCTCTCCAAACAGACGCTCGCGCCCGCCCTGCCCGAGACCGGACGCGGCGCGGTGCTGGGCCGGACACTCGCCACGCTCGGCCATCCGGCACCCGCCGATCTGGAGGGCGCCGGCCCTGCCGATCTCCTGGAGTGGGCAAGCGCCCACTGGCAGATCGAAAACGTGCCCTTGCATCTCGCCATTGCCAACGCCGCCCCCTGACCGGACAATCCACTCACCACTCGCCACTCACCACTCACCACTCACCACTCACCACTCACCACTCACCCCAAATGGCCCAACTCCCGCCCGCTGTCGAACAAGTCCTGCGCGTCCACGCCGCCTTCATCCACACCGTGGTCAACGCCCTGCGCGACCGCAGCCAGCTGCCCGACCTGATGAAGCAGCTCGCCGCCGCCGAGCAGGCCGGGTGGCCGCGGCTGGTCGCGGCGCTGCGCCACGTGATCGACGGCCGCCGCGATGCTTCGATCAGGCTGGGGCTGGACGAGGAGGATTCCATCCTGCTCGACGCCATCCTGCGCGGGCTCGACAATCCCGCCACGCTGCCTGCGCTCAATGCGCCGCCCGACGGAAGCGCTGCCGCACCGGGACTCGCCGCGCTGATCGACGCTTCCGCCCGGGGTGACGCACAAGCGATGTCGGTGCTCGCCAATATGGCCGAACAGATGATGAAGGCGGGCGGCGACATGGCGCTCCTGGGCGGCCGCATGCGCCGGCTCGTCAACGGCGAGCGCGACACCGACCTGCTCGTCGCCGGCATGGGGCCGCTGGGCCGCGAACTGCTGATCAGCCTGCTCGACGAACTGGCGCGGCTGCGGCCGCAGTGACCCCGGCGCCCGCGGACCCCGCTAGCGCTTTGACAGGGCTGCCCTGCGTCAGCTAAAATGCGCGCCTTTTCGGCAGTCCTCCAGCCGGAAAAGCGGTCCCGGGGTGATGTAGCTCAGTCGGTTAGAGCGACGGATTCATAATCCGTAGGTCGGTGGTTCAAGTCCACTCATCACCACCAATACAGCGACGGCTTGCAGCGATGCAGGCCGTTCCTACTTCTGGCCCACCGTAGCCAAATCGTAGCCAGCTACCACACTACCCAAGCGAGCCGCAGACTCGGTCAGATGGTCGGGTGCAAGGTGGGCGTAGCGTTCCACCATTGAAGCCGTCCTCCAGCCGCCCAAGCGTTGCAGCTCATGCGTAGGCGTTCCCGCCCGACGGTGCCACGTCGCCCAAGTATGGCGCAAATCATGCCAGCGGAAATCCTCGATCCCGGCTCGCGTGAGTGCTTCGCGCCATGCCCGCGTGTTCGCGTTCGTGATGGGCTTGCCTTTGTAGGTAAACACCCGTTGAGGATGCTTTCCCACTTGGCGAAGCAGGATCATGATTGCATCCTGATTCAGTGGAATCGAGATTGGCCGACCGTTCTTGGACGCACTTGATGCTACCCAAGCATGCCCGCGATTCAGATCAACCTTGCACCATTCCAAGCCCAACACGTTGGCTTGTCTCAAGCCTGTCAGAAGCGCGAAGAGCGCCATATCCCGAAGGTGCGGCGGCAGTTCGTCCAGCAGCCGCTTGGCCTCTTCAGGAGAAAGAGCGCGCTCACGCCCTTCCGCTTCCTTGTAAAGCTTTACCTTCGGTACCTTGTCGAGCCATTCCCAATCGTCCCTTGCCCGTCTGAGGATGGCGCGCACCAACGCCAAGTAGCGGTTGGCCGTGGTCTTCGTGCCTTCCTTGAGCCGCGCTTCCCGGATGGAGTCGATTACACCGAGCGTGATTTCGTCCAGGTGAAGCAAGCCCAAATGGGCATGAAGCCACTTCAGCTTTACAACGTCTTCCCGGTGCGTGCGCTTGTCCGATGTTTCCTGCAACCAGCGCAGCACCGCTTCCTGCCATGAGCGCCGGGGCTTCGCGCCAAGCTTGGCCTGTTCCCACAACTCGACCTTGAGCCGGTCGTGGTACTCCTGAGCTTTCAGCTTGTCGTCAGTCCCAGTGCTTCTTTGTATCGTCTGCCCGTTGTGTCGAAACTTGACCCACCAGACGGACGAGTCTTTGCGTTTGTAGAGTGACATGAAGGATTCTCCTGTCTGTCGCCCTGCATCACCCGCGAGGGGTATTGTGCGCGGATGTAGTCGATCAGATCAACATCCACGAATACCCAGCCCTTGCCGATCTTCGCCCCGGGTATCTTCCCCAGACGCGCCTTGTCCCGCAGCGTGACGGGATGAATGCGCAGCAACGCGGCAGCGGCGTGCAGGTCGAGGGTTTTCATGGGACGGCCCCGGCGATGACCTGGGGCAGGAAGTCAGCGTAGTTCTCCAGCCTGCGCGGTACGCCTTCGCGCTTGAGTTCGTCCACCACGGCGAACGCATCGCCGCCGTGCTGCAACATGAGGACATTCACGAGCCGGCCTGTCATCTGGCGGGCATGGTGGACGGCACGTGCAAGCGTGACAGTCACAGTCTTGGTAATGGTGCGGATTTTCTCCTGCATCGCCGACAGGAAGGCGAGACAGGGATACGCGCCAGCAAGGTAGTGGCTGGGATTGGCGAGCACCGACCACGGAATAACACGGCTCTTGTTGCGGAACTCGACTTCAACGCGCGTCCAGAGACTGGCCGGATCGCCTAGCTGGCGGCCTTTCTCGTAGACGCGGCAGAGCTTGCCATTCTTGCGGTTGCCGACGTACAGGGTCTTGCCTTTGCGCGATCCGAGGTCGTCAATCAGTTGGGCATCGGGCGGGCGGCCATTGGTGGCGAATTGCCCCGCTTCGAGCCATTCACGCGCCAGCGCAATCGAGGCATGGCGGCCTTCGAGGTCGTCATGGGCCAGGTCAATACGCGTGACTGTCACGTTATTGGTTATCCCCCACTCCATGACCTTGAGCCAATCAGGCACGTGCATGCAGCCGACGCCGGTGAGTTCGACGTGAATCGTCCCGCGTTGCCTTTCCCCTCCATGGGCGAGTAGTCCATGTCCGCCAAGATCGTGACGGGTGGTGTAGCCCATCCAGCCTTTGCCGGTCGGCGTGGCTTCGCGGACGTGGAAGAGTTCGACGAGTTGAGGAAAGAGCCAGTCAAGCCCTTTGCCTTCCGGTGGGGTGACGGTGAAAGCGAAATAGTCGATATGCGCCAATGGCCCTTGAGGGATTTCGGGCGGAAACGGGTTTCCCCCCGTGGTTACTGTACGGGGGGCGGCAGACAGCGTGGCAGCGTGGCGCGCGCCAGCGCGCGCTCCCGTTGCCGCGCAGTCAGCAGTAGTGCCGTTGGAAACAAATGGGGGATTTTGTTCTGGCGGAATGCCAGATGGTGCATTGGCGAACATAACGACCTCATCGATAAAACGCTGATGAAGTCGCAAGACAGGGGCGCAATCCTGTCAAATGTCTGTGCCTTCAGTGAACGTATTGCGCTACATCCTCTAGCGTTCACCTGCCCCGGCTATCTTGGGCTATCAATCTTCAATTCAGTCTTGCGACAGACTGAGCACAGTATAGAAAAACGAAAATCCCGATGTCAAGCACCGCGTTCCCCACATACCCACCCGCCGCGCTTCGCGCCCCCGGCGTCGGGATTGCGCTAGGGCGCATCCCGCCGGGGCTTCGGGCGCGTGGATATGTGGATAACGCTCATTTAGTGGAATTCACGATAGCGGAGCATGACGAGATCACCGAACGTCAAATCGGGATATTTGCGCAATGCAGCCTTGACGGTAGAAAAGCCGACCTCGGCGAGGAACTCGACGAAATAGGCATACTCGGGTTCTTTCAAATCCAGCGTGGTCAAGGTTTGAACCTTGGCGCACAGGTGCTCATCAATTTCGATTCGCATATGGCCTCCGTAGCCAAAACGTAACCACTTCCAACTCAAACCCACGATTTACAAGGCTTCGCGGGACTTCGTATCAATGTTGCGGGTGAGGCAAGGCATTGATTTATAAAGGCTGGCCGCAGATGGTTTCGCTTCATAATCCGTAGGTCGGTGGTTCAAGTCCACTCATCACCACCAACAAATCCAGAAACCCGCCCCCCCTCCCTCACCTGTTTGCCCGTCACGCCAGTGTTGGCGCGGTTTCAGGCAGAGCCTGCTGTTACACGCCCGCAGTGCATTTTCCGGCCCCGCAGTGATTGCCGGTGCGGCGTCAACACCCTGGTTCCGGCCCATCGGGCCGAACGGTGCAGGCCATGGCCGAAACGCTCGCCATCATTCCCGGGCGCCGGAGCCATCCCCCGGCAAGAATCGCGCAACGCATTGTTTCAACGCAATCTTCCTGTATGTCTTCGTTCCCGCCAATCTGTCTTTTGAGCTTTGTTTTGCCTGATCGGCACGCCCGCGTGGGCACCGATGCACCCCGGCATGCCAGCAAAGTGGCTGTGCGGGGTTTTGCTGGCGGGGCGTGTACGGTAAACTCCGCCTTCGATGGGGGCATAGCTCAGCTGGGAGAGCGTCTGGTTCGCAATCAGAAGGTCGGGAGTTCGATCCTCCCTGTCTCCACCACCATTCCAAGCCAGCCACGCGCTGTGTCCCGGGAAGCATAACCCTGCCACTGGGCAAGGTTATGCTTCCAAATCGGGACGGCAGGAATATGCTTCCATGCATACGATGTTGCTATCCGGATTTCACAACGGCCTTAGTCCTCCCTGCACGCCTTCCTGTATGCCGATGCGATGTGAGGCTGCGCCAAAGCCATTTTTTCCTGCCTCAGGCGGGTACCCAACCTCTCCCGCTCGCTGCGGATGATGGAGGGATACGGCCTGGTGGCGCTGAAGAAAAATGTGCGTGAAATTGAGCCCATCGCACTGGCGACCAGTTTTCAGATACTGATCGATTGAAGAACAATACGATGAAGGGGGAGACAATGCGGGATGGCGTGATCACCGAAGCGGATACCTGCCGCGAATTCGTCACGCCCAAACTGGTCGAGGCCGGTTGGGGCGCGGCCCCACACGCCATTGGCGAGCAGCGCAGCTTCACCAATGGTCGCATCATCGTAGCCGGCGGCAAGGTTCGGCGTGGCAAGCAGAAACGCGCCGACTACCTGCTGTATTACCGCCGTGACTATCCCTTGGCCGTAGTCGAAGCCAAGGAAATCGGCCTACCTGCCGAAACCGGGGTGCAGCAGGCGCGCGAGTACGCAGAGATACTCGGGCTCAAATTTGCCTACGCCACGAACGGCCACCGCATCATCGAAATCGACTACACAACCGGCACCGAGCGTGAGGTGGATCGCTATGCAACGCCCGACGAGTTGTTTGCCAGACTAACGGCTGCCGCGCAGTTACCGCAGACTTCTGCCGCGCACCTGCTGGAGCCCTTCAACCTCGTTTCCGGCAAAGTGCCGCGCTATTACCAGCAGATTGCCATCCAGCGCGTCATCGAGGCGATCCTGCTTGGACAGAAACGCATCCTCGCCACGCTGGCCACCGGCACCGGCAAGACCTGCGTGGCCTTCCAGATCTGCTGGAAGCTATGGAACAGCCGTTGGAACCGAAGTTGGCAAACTCGCGGCGAATACCGCCGTCCAAAAATCCTATTCCTGGCCGACCGCAACATTCTGGTCGATGATCCGATGGCCAAGATGTTCGCACCCTTCGGGGATGCCCGGCACAAGATCGCCGGCGGCGACGTGAGCCAAAGCCGGGACATGTACTTCGGCATCTATCAGGCACTTTCCACAGCCAGCACGGACGTCTTTCGCCAGTACCGTCCAGATTTCTTCGACCTGATCATCATTGATGAATGCCACCGTGGCTCCAGCCGTGACGAAAGCGCCTGGCGTGCGGTACTGGACTACTTCGAGCCCGCTGTGCAGTTCGGCATGACCGCCACGCCCTTGCGCGAAGAAGCCCGCGACAGCTACGAATACTTTGGCAACCCGATCTATACCTACAGCCTGCGCCAAGGCATCGAGGATGGCTTTCTGGCACCCTATCGTGTACACCGCGTCATCACCACTGTGGACGCTACCGGTTGGCGGCCCAGCAAGGACGAACTGGACCGCTACGGCCGTGAAGTGCCTGACGACGAATACCAGACCAAGGACTTTGAGCGAGTCATTGCCCTGCGCGCCCGTACCCGGGCGATGGCGCGGCACCTAACCGACCTGCTGAAGGGCACCGACCGCTTCGCCAAGACGCTGGTGTTCTGCGTCGATCAGGAACACGCCGCCGAGATGCGCCAGGAATTACTCAACCTGAACAGCGATCTCGTCAAGCAATACCCCGACTACGTCTGTCGCGTCACCGCTGATGAAGGCGCCATTGGCCTGACCCATCTGTCGCACTTTCAGGACGTGGACAAACCCACGCCCGTCATCCTCACCACCTCCCAGTTGCTGACCACCGGCGTCGATGCCGAGATGGTCAAAAATGTGGTGCTGGCGCGCGTGGTGGGCTCACGCTCGGAATTCAAACAGATCGTCGGGCGTGGCACGCGGCTGAAAGTGGATTACGGCAAGGAATACTTCAACATCATCGACTTCACCGGCACGGCCACCCGCCACTTTGCCGATCCAGATTTCGACGGCGATCCGGCGCGAATCGAGGAAGTGACCGTGGATGAAACCGGCGAACAGGTTGGCATCACCGAAGCGGAGGCCGAAACGCCGCAGGAGGATGTGCAGGTAGCGTATGAACTTCCTGAAGAGCAGATCGGACCAGACATCGGCATCCTCATCAATGAGCCGCCACCCGAACCTCGCAAGTTCTACATCGATGGCGGCGAGGTCGAAGTCATCGGCCACCTGGTCTACGACCTCGACACCGATGGCAAGAAGCTGCAGGTGGTCAAGTACACCGAATATTCCGGCCGCGCCGTGCGCACCCTGTACCCGACCCGTGAGGCACTACAGTCGGCCTGGGCCAATCCCGACACCCGTGCCGAGGTGTTACGTGAGTTGACTGAACGCGGCATCAGTTTCGATGAGTTGGCCTCCAGCAGCGAACAGCCCGATGCCGACCCATTCGATCTCTTGTGCCATCTGGCCTGGAACGCGCCGCTGCTCACCCGCCGCCAGCGCGCCGAAATTGCCAAGCGTCAGGAGGACTTGTTCGCCCAACACGGCGAGACTGCCCGTGAAATTCTGTCGCTGCTGCTTGACCGCTACGTCGAGTGCGGCATCCTGCAATTCAATGCGCTGTCCGAGTTGATGAAGGTGCAACCCTTCGACCGCTACGGCAGTCCTTCCGAAATCGCTACCCGTCACTTCGGCGGCGTGCACGGCATGAAGGATGCCGTATCCCGGCTGCAGACAGCGCTCTACCAATAACGAGAACCTGACCCGATGGCCAAAGCCACTACAACCTGCGAAAAAAAGAGCCGTGCGCCACGCAAAGCCAATACGCCGCTCACCACGCGTGAAAACCTCTCGGCGCTAATCGGCACTGCCCGCAAGATACTGCGCAAGGACAAGGGTCTCAACGGCGATGTGGACCGCCTGCCGCTGCTCACCTGGGTGATGTTCCTCAAGTTCCTCGACGATCTTGAAATCGTGCACGAGGAAGAAGCCGAACTCGACGGCAAGCCCTATCGGTTCATCATCGAGGCCCCTTACCGCTGGCGCGACTGGGCCGCCCGCGAGGATGGCATCACCGGCGACGAACTGCTGGCGTTCATCAGCCAGGAAGTCACTGTGCGCGCCGACGGTAGTACCGGCAAAGGACTTTTCGCCTACTTGCGTGGTCTGGCGGGCGAAGGCGAAAAAGGTAGCCAGCGCGAAGTCATCGCCAACGTGTTTAAGGGCGTGCAGAACCGCATGGTCAGCGGCTACCTGCTGCGCGACATCGTCAACAAGATCAACGGCATCCACTTTTCGGCCAGCGAGGAAATCCACACCCTTTCCCACCTGTACGAATCGATGCTGCGCGAAATGCGCGATGCGGCGGGCGATTCCGGCGAGTTCTACACGCCTCGCCCGGTGGTGCGCTTTATGGTGCAGGTCACCGACCCGCGTTTGGGCGAGACTGTGCTCGACCCGGCCTGTGGCACCGGCGGCTTTCTGGTCGAGGCCTATGACCATATCGCACCGCAGGTCAGCACCCCGGATCAGCGCCGCACACTGCAGCACGACACCCTTTATGGCCAGGAAGCCAAGCCGCTGCCCTACATGCTGGTGCAGATGAATCTGCTGCTGCACGGCCTGGAAGCCCCGCAGATCGCTTACGGCAACACACTGGATCGGCGGATCAACGAAATCGGCCACAGCGAGCGGGTAGACGTCATCCTCACCAACCCGCCCTTCGGCGGCGAGGAAGAGGCCGGCATCAAGGCCAACTTCCCACCCAATATGCAGACGGCGGAAACCGCACTGCTGTTCCTGCAGTACATCATGCGTAAGCTGCGCGTGGCCGGTGCGCCCGTGCCCGGCGGCAAGCCAGCCGAGCACGGCGGCCGCGCTGCCGTAGTCGTGCCCAACGGCACCCTATTTGGCGATGGCATCAGTGCCGTCATCAAGGAAGAAATGCTCAAGGAGTTCAAGCTCCACACCATCGTGCGCCTGCCGCAGGGTGTGTTCGCGCCTTACACCGACATCCCGGCCAACCTGCTGTTCTTCGAGCGCAGTGGCCCCACCGACACCATCTGGTACTACGAACTGTCATTGCCCGAAGGGCGCAAGAAGTACAGCAAGACCGCACCCCTGCAATTCGAAGAATTCGCGCAGGCAACAGCGTGGTGGAACAACCGGGAGGAAGGCCCGCAAGCCTGGAAGGTGGACTTTGCCGCCAAGCGTAATGCCTCTGTCGAAGCCGCCACGCCGCACTGGCAGCGGGCGGAAGGCGAACGCAATGCCGCCATCGCGCTGGGCAAGCCCATTCGTGAACTGGAGCAGGCCACCCAGGCTGCAGCCAACGGCCAGAAGACTGAGTTGCAAGACCGCTTGAAGGCGCTCAAGAGTGAGCAATCGGCCCACGAGCAGGCCGCCAAGTCCGCACAGGCCGAAGGCAATGCGCTGTACTGGCCCATTTACAACCTAGACGTGAAGAACCCGAATGCCAAGGCAGGACTGGAACATGCTGATCCGAAAGACCTGATAGCTTCGATGCGCAGCCACGAGGCCGAAGTGATACGGCTCCTGGGCGAGATCGAAGCCTTGGTAACCGAGGTGCGGGCATGACAGAACGCACCACACCATCTGTACTGGAGCAGGCCGACTACGCCGCCGTCCACGCCGACATCGTGGTGCTGTTGGAGACCGCCCGTCGTGCGGCGTCGCGCAGCGTTAATGCGATCATGACCGTGACCTACTGGGCCGTTGGCCAGCGCATCGTCGAAGGCAAACAAGGTGGGCAGGAACGGGCTGCCTATGGCGAAGCGCTGATCAAGCGGCTCGGCGGTGATTTGAGTCGCCAGTTTGGGCGCGGCTTTGGCTGGCGCAATCTGGCGCAGATGCGTGCCTTCTATCTTGCCTGGCCTGCCGACCAGATTTTGCAGAGGTCGTCTGCAAAATCTCCCGCTCCCCAAATTTTGCAGATACCGTCTGCCAAATCTTCCGCATCCCAAACTCTCCAGACGACATCTGGACAATCCCCGGATCTGTCTGCCTTGGCCCAAGCTTTCCCCTTGTCCTGGTCGGCCTATGTGCGCCTGCTCTCGGTCAAAAACCCACAGGCCCGTGCCTTCTACGAAACCGAAGCACTGCGCGGCGGCTGGACCATTGCCCAACTGAACCGCCAGATCGGCAGCCAGTTCTACGAACGCACCGCGTTGTCCTCCAACAAGGCAGCGATGCTGGAAAAGGGCGAAGTGGCCGAACCGGGCGACGCACTCACGCCCGAGCAGGCGATCAAAGACCCCTTTGTGCTGGAGTTCCTCAACCTCAAGGATGAATACTCCGAATCCGACCTTGAAGACGCGCTGATCCAGCACCTGGCCGACTTCCTGCTGGAACTGGGCGACGACTTCGCTTTCGTCGGCCGCCAGCGCCGTCTGCGTATCGACGACAACTGGTTCCGTGTCGATCTGCTGTTCTTCCACCGGCGCTTGAAATGCCTGCTGGTCATCGACCTCAAGGTCGGCAAGTTCGGCTACGCCGACGCCGGCCAGATGCACCTGTATCTAAACTATGCCCGCGAGCACTGGATGAAGCCGGGCGAGAACCCACCCGTCGGTCTGATTCTGTGTGCCGAGAAAGGCGCGGCCGAAGCCCACTACGCGCTCGAAGGCCTGCCCAACAAGGTACTCGCCGCCGAATACCAGACCGTACTGCCGGATGAAAAGCTGCTGGCCGATGAACTGGACAAGACGCGGCGCGAGCTGGAAGCGCGGCGGATCGCACGCGGCGGCGATGCGGAGGGCAGCGTATGAAGGCGTGGCCCAAAGCGCTGCTTGGTGATGTATTGAAACAGGACATGCGTTACCTTCCTGAACCTGAGCCCCGGCTGTACCCGAAACTGTCCGTTAAGCTCTACGGGCGCGGCGCTGTACTCGACACGCCAGCCGATGGGGGCTCGGTGAAGATGCAAAAACATCAGTTGGCACGTCATGGACAGGTAATCCTTTCTGAAATCTGGGCAAAGAAAGGGGCTATCGGCATCGTGCCACCCGAAGGCGAAGGTGCACTGTGCACATCCCACTTTTTTCTGTTTGGCATTGACGAGTCGAAAGCACTTCGGGGATACATCGGCTGGCTACTCCGTGGCAACTACTTCGAGCCGCAGCTCAACGCCGAAGCACGAGGCACAACGGGTTACGCAGCCATCAGGCCGAAGCAATTCCTCGCTACGGAAATTCCGCTTCCGCCGCTAGCCGAACAACAAGCCATCGTCGCCCGCCTCGACGCGCTGGCCGAGAAAACCCGGCAGGTTGAGGCGCATCTGGATGCCGTCGAGCGCATTTCATCATCGCTGCTGTTGAGCCTGCATCACAAGTTGGCAAAAGACCGACGCGTGCAACTTAGAGACGTACTGGAGCTTCGGGAACTGCCCGAGGCGATAACATCTGCTGGAAGTTACCCGCAGGTCGGTGTTCGGGGGTTCGGTGGCGGCCTGTTCTCGAAGGCCGTCATCGGTGGCACTGAAACTTCGTACAAGGCGTTCAATCGTCTTTATGAGGGCGCCATAGTGCTCAGTCAGGTCAAGGGTTGGGAGGGAGCAATTGCGCGCTGCCCGAAGGAGCTTGACGGATGGTTCGTGTCGCCCGAGTACCGCACGTTTCATTGCAAACCTAAATTGGCCAGCGATGAATACTTTGGCGAATTGGTAAGGACGGAGTGGTTCTGGTCGCAACTTCAGGATGCGACGCGGGGGGTGGGCGCCAGGCGCGAGCGCACGCGCCCAGAGCAGTTCTTGAAGATCGAACTGCCGATGCCGCGTTTCGACGATCAACTTCGAATCGTCAAAATTCTGAAGCGGCAGATACCCCTCAAGGCCAAACACACCGCTATCCGCCAAGCCAACGCCGCACTGCTGCCTGCGACGCTGGAGCGGGTGTTTGCACAATGAACGGGAGAACAGAATGAATGCCGCCACTAACTGCGCACCCAGCGAGCCGCCAGTGCCCGACTCGGTCAAGGTGCATCCGGCATGGTTCCGGCTGATCGATCAGAGGAACTGGTATGACAGCAAGAGCCAACACTGCCAGCGCTGGTACAAATGCTTGAAGCTTGCGCAGGTGGCATTGGCGGTATTGATCCCTGCCACCAGTCTGTTGCCTGCCAACTGCGCCAAGTGGGCGGCATCGATTGCAGGCATTTTGATTGCCGTGCTGGAAGCAGCACAGCAGATGAACCAGTACTCAACCTTGTGGGTCACCTACCGCGCCACGGCAGAACGACTCAAGCATGAGCAGTACCTATTTCTCTCCAATGCTGGCCCCTACAAAGGGTTAGCCGAGGCTGATCGACTGATTGCCTTGGCGGAGAGAGTCGAGGAACACGTCTCGACAGAGCACGCCAACTGGTTCAACGAAACCCGGCGTAGCGCCACCACCAAGTCGGAGAGCAAGGAATGACCGTGCGCCGTCCGCCTGAACTGGATTTCGGCGGCAAAGCTCTGCCGCTGCCCGTTTATTTCCCTTCGATTTCCTCGGTCAAAACCGCGCTCCAACCGCTAGATTACCTGCAAGTACTGGCCTCGCTGGTTGGTATCAATAGGCAGTTTCTGGTGTCGGCGTTCGACCTTGCCGCAGTTGCTCAGCAGGAAGATGCCGCCAAGTTGCTGCAAGCGTCGCGTGATGCTGGAGCCGTGACACTGATGGATTCGGGCAACTACGAGAGCTTCTGGAAAGATGCTCGGGATCAGTGGCGGCAGACCTCATTTCATCAGATATTGGGTGGGTTTCCTTGCGATATCGCTTTCGGCTTTGATGAACAACAGCCGCCCGCAGATGCCAGCGAGCATGTGGCACTGGTGGTAGCCCGCTGGAAAGAAGATCAAGCCGCAGCCGGTTCTTGCCAGATTGTGCCGATCATTCACGGCGACGCCCGGGACTTGCCCGGCCTGTGTCACGCCGTTGCTGTGCAGACCGGCGTTTCCATGTTGGCTGTCGCGGAACGCCGTCTGGGTGATGGCGTGATCGACCGGGCCCGCAGCGTGCTTGCCATTCGCAACGCGCTCGATCAACTGGATCGCTACGTGGCCGTGCATCTGCTGGGTACGGGCAACCCGATTTCGATTGCCCTGTACTCAGCCATGGGCGCGGACAGCTTTGATGGTCTGGAGTGGTGCCAGACAGTCGTTGATCACGACACGGGCCTGCTTTACCACCCGTCTCAGGCAGACTTCTTCGCCAAGCAGACCGAGTGGTCTGAAGCGGGACTTTCATTTCAGGCGCGCACGCTGGTGCACAACCTGGAGTTCTATGCTTCATGGATGCAACGGTTGCGGGTGGCCATTGCCAACGAAACGGTGGTTGATTTCTGTCGCCATAATTTCCCCACACATGTGTTTCGCCACTGTTCAGCAGAGTTTGGTTGGAGTGATTCATGAACGCCGAAATCATCAATCGCACCATCGATGCGATGTGCAACGAGATCAAGGCTCAAGGCGGTTCAATACTGGATTGGCGCCTGCTGACCGAGGATGAAATGCTGTACGAAGCGGCCATCTGCATCTTCGGTAGCCAAATGCAATTCGAGATGGCCGTTGCCACCGCCGACCGATTGCGAGATCGGGGCTTGCTGTTCTCAAAACAACTGGCAAGCATGACAGACTGCGAAGTACAGATTCTCGATGCCCTCAGCCAGCCGTTACCTGTACCGGACAAGAACGGGGGCGTGCGTACAATGATGCCACGATTCAAAAACCGGTTGGCATCGTTGCTCGCCACTACGATCACGGAGATGTATGGCAAGGGACATTCTCTGCGCAGACTGCTTTTTGCCGCCGACAGCGCCAAAGATGCACGTAAGCACCTGATGCTAAACGTTTGGGGATTCGGGCCGAAACAAGCCAGTCTCTTCTTGCGGCGCATCGGCTACTGCGCCGATCTCGCGGTGCTGGATGTGCACGTGCTCGACTATCTGCGCCTGACTCGTGGCATCAGGATTGCGCCGAGCCGATTGGGACGTCTGTCCTGTTATGAGGAAATCGAAGATACGTTTCGTGAGGTCGCATCCCAATTTGGACACTCGTTGGGCTGCGTCGATCTGGCAACCTGGCTGACGATGCGCGTAGCTAAGCGGGAGGCCTACTTGTGAGTTTTGTGAATCTCGTATCGGGCGGTCTCGACTCGACTCTGATTGGCGTTATGGCCAAGGAAGATCACATCGACCACTATCCATTGTTTATCGATTATGGACAGCGGGCGGCAGCCAAGGAATGGGTGACATGCCAAGCAGTCCATCGGCAGCTTGGGCTCCCTGAACCGAAAAAGATGGATCTCAGCGGCTTCGGGCAAGTCATTGCCTCCGGCCTGACAAACGTCGGCATGGACGTGAAGGAAGATGCTTTTACGCCCGGCCGGAATTTGCTGTTTTTGCTGATGGGTAGCGCCTACGCCTATCAGGTTGGCGCATCATCGGTCGCAATTGGCTTGCTGGCCGAACAATTCAGTTTGTTTCCCGATCAACGCCAACCCTTTCTCGTTCAGGCTGAGCAGGCCATTGCGGCAGCGATGGGACGCCAGATTAAAGTGCTCACACCACTGATCGAATTTGGTAAGGCTGATGTCGTTCGGCTTGCGACGGAAAAAGGCGTGGCCGGGACCTACTCGTGCCATACTGGCAACAGCCAACCCTGTGGTCGTTGCATTGCCTGTCTCGAGTTTCAATTCAACGAAGGAGAATGAATATGGGTGGCGGCTCCGGTGGCGGTTTGTTCAGCTCGGATATCAGAAGCCTTGAGGACAAGGTGAAGCAGCGGCTTGCCGAAGCCAAAGAAGATGTCAGCAGGCACGTATTCATCAGTTTTGATCACGATGATTTGGACGAAGTGAATCTACTGCGTGGTCAGGCAAAAAACGAGAAGACGGACCTGCAGTTCGATGATCATTCGGTCAAGGAGCCCTATGACAGCACCAATGCCGATTACATCAAGCGGAACATTCGGGAGAAAATTGATCGCTGCTCGGTCACGCTGGTGTATCTCACTGACAAGACCGCATCCAGCAAATGGGTCAATTGGGAGATCGAGGAAAGCCTCAAGCGCGGCAAGGGCGTCATTGGCGTTTACAAAGGTGACACGCCGCCAGCTAAAACCCCGCCAGCATTTCAGCAAAACGGGTGCAAGGCCGTGAAGTGGGAGCATTCATCCATGACCAAAGCGATTGAAGACGCCAGTACCAAGCGCTGATCTGATGATGCGGCAATCAGGGATGGCACCGGAATTCCCGCACCAGCCCGCAGTAACCCGCGCCAGTGCTCATTGGCCCCAATAGCGCGTAGTTCGGTAGTAAACTACACATCACCACCATTTCCAAGCCAGCCACGCGCTGGCTTTTTATTGCCCCGTGAAGGGCCCGCCGTGGCGGGTTTTGCGGGCGATGCGACAGGCCCGTTGACGACGCAGTCATGAACGCGCTGTTCAATCAGGAAGCCAGGCTTTTTCTGATTGCCATGACATGGTGGCGCCAAAATGGCGACAGTGATAGACTGGGCGCTCAGATCATTGCTGGAGGTTCATATGGGTACCACTGTTGCCAAACAAGATCGTATTGGTGCTCGGGTTCCGCATGAGGTCTATGAAACGCTGTGTCGTGCCGCCGACCTGACAGGGGCCACGGTCAACCAGTTCCTGGTGCAAGCTGCGTTGAAAGAAGCCCAGGAAGTCATCGAGCGCGAGGAGGTTATCCGCCTCAGCCCGCGCGACTGGAACTGGCTGCTCGACTTGACGGAGAACCCGCCCAAGCCGAACGCCAAGTTGAAGACGGCCATGAAGCGTTATCAGAAAGCCAAGCGGGGCGATGCAGGTACTGTCTTTAACTGGGAGCCATGACCGGCAGGGTTTCGACTGCGGCCGCCAGGAACTGAACGACTGGCTGCGGCAGGTTGCGCGCCAGCATCAGGGCAAGGGGCTGTCGAAAACCTTCGTCGCCATCCGCGAAGAAGAGCCGGCCCGCATTTGCGCCTACTACGCGCTGAGCCTGGCCGAACTCGAAAACCGGCATCTGCCGGATGTCTGGCTGAAGAAACTGCCGCGACGCATCCCCGGCGTGCGGCTGGGCCGGCTGGCGGTCGACCGGCAATACCAGGGCAAGGGGCTGGAAGAACTCTTGCTGGTCGATGCCCTGACGCGGGCGCGTCGCATCTATGCCGGGGCGGGCGGGATTGGCCTGTTCGTCGATGCCCTCGATGAGCAGGCATCTCAATACTATCGTCGCTTCGGTTTCGGGGTCGCGCCGGATAATCCGCTGCTGCTGTTCCTGTCGGCACAAGCCGAAGGCGAAGGACGCCCGAAGGGTGGTCCCGCGTAGTGGGATGCCGTCACGAGCGAAGTGAGGCGGCACAAAGGTCGCAGAACAAGAATGATGGAAGGGTGAGATGGCGAGCAGCAACAAAGAAGCCGAACGCGCGGAACTGCACAAGACCATCTGGCGCATCGCCAACGATCTGCGCGGCAGCGTGGACGGCTGGGACTTCAAGAGCTATGTGCTCGGCATGCTGTTCTACCGATTCGTCTCGATGATCCGCTGGAGCCCTACAAGGATGTGATCACCCGCTGGATCAATCCGCCGGATTTTCGCAGCCCGATCCCGGTCAGCAAGGCCAAAAAGGCGTTGGGTCAGCCCAAACGCATGAACGTACAGCAACGCGAAAACGAACTATGGGAGGCCGCTGACCCGCTGCGCGCCAACTCCAAGCTCAACTTCACGAGGACTTTGCCTCCATGAGTCATATGCCTGTTTGCCGTCCTGCCGCATCGGGAAGCACTGGCGCCCCGCACGATCAGAACGCCGATGCCCGCGCCGGCATCGCTTCCGCAGCGCGCGCCAAACGCACCGGCTGGCCATGGCGACATGCCATGGTCGCCGCGGCCGTCGGCGCGCTCTGTTCGGGCTGCGCATCCCTGGCGCCGCAGTACGACGCGCCCCCCTCGCCGGTGCCGGACACCTGGCTGGACGCCGCGCAAGGCGCGCAAGGACATGCCGCATCGGCCCTCGCGTGGAACGACTACTTCACCGACCCGATGTTGAAGCGGTTGATTCAGACCGCGCTGGACAACAACCGGGATCTGCGCGTGGCCCTGCTGCGGGTCGAGGAAGTCCGTGCGGCGTACCAGATCCAGCGCGCGGACCTGTTCCCGCAGGTCAACGCGGGGGCGCAGGGTGCGCGGGCCCGGATCCCCGGAGACCTCAATCCGAGTGGCGGCCCGGTCACCGGCGGGGAGTACCGCGCCGAGGTCGGCGTGAGCAGTTGGGAACTGGATCTGTGGGGCCGGGTACGCAACCTCAACGAGGCGGCGCTGCAGCAATGGCTGGCCACGCAGGCGGGCAGCCGGGCAGCCCGCACGGCCTTGATCGCCCAGGTCGCCGACACCTACCTGAACGTGCGGGATATGAATGAGCGTGTGGCGCTGGCCCGGCGCACCGTCGAGACCCGGCAGGAGTCGTTCCGTATCTTCAACCGTCGCGTCGAAGTCGGATCGACCTCCAGGCTGGATCTGATGCAGGTGCAGACACTCCTGATCCAGGCGCAAACCCTGCTGGCGCAACTGGAACAGGCCCGCGCGGCGCAGATCCATGCGCTGGGCCTGCTCATCGGAGCCGACCCGGGTCCACTGCCTGAAGCCGCCCCGTTCGATGAAACCCTGGTGCTGGCCGAACTGGCGCCGGGTTTGCCGTCGGCGCTGTTGACGGCGCGCCCTGACATCGTGGCCGCCGAACATCGCCTGATCGCGGCGCACGCCGACATCGGTGCGGCGCGCGCGGCCTTCTTTCCCCGCATCGCCCTGACCGGCAGCCTGGGCACCGCCAGCGCCGAACTCGACGGGCTGTTCTCGTCCGGCAGCCGGGCGTGGACCTTCGCCCCCGTCATCGCGCTGCCCCTCTTCGATGGCGGCCGCCGCCAGGCGAATCTGGAGTTGTCAGAGGTCCGCCGCCATATTGCCGTGGCGGAATACGAACAGCGCATCCAGACCGCCTTCCGGGAGGTCTCCGACGCCCTGTCCGCACGCCGCTGGCTGACCGAGCAGCGCGACCTGCAGCGCGCGGCGCTGACCACTTCGCGCGAACGTGCCCGACTGGCGCAACTGCGCTACGACAACGGCTCGGCCGCCTATCTGGAGGTGCTCGATGCCCAGCGCGTGTTGCTGGCTGCGGAGCAGCAGCTGGTCGAGGCCCGGCGCGCCCTGCTCTCGAATCAGGTGGCGCTGTACGCGGCGCTCGGCGGCGGCGCGCAATCGAACCCTGAGGGCGCTGCGGCGCCCGCTTTGGTCCCCGTGTCTCCCCGTTAAGGTGTGCCCATGAGCCTCTCTCCCGCCCTGAAGAAGATACGCCTGCCTGTCGCCGTCATTGCCATCGCGGCCGCCGCGTGGTGGGCCTGGTCGACCTATCACCGCGAGGATCCCGGCGCAGGGTTCGTCCATGGCAATGGACGGCTCGAAGCGACCGAGGTGGACGTCGCCACCCGCTTGCCCGGACGCATCGTGGACGTGCTGGTGCGCGAAGGCGATTTCGTCACCGCCGGGCAGCCCGTGGCACGCATGCAACTGGATACGCTGGCGGCGCAGCGCGCCGAAGCGCAGGCGGGCCGCGACCAGGCGCGGCACGCCGCGACGGCGGCCGAAGCCCAGGTATTGCTGCGCGAGAGCGATGTCGCGGCCGTGCAGGCGCAGGTCGCGCAAAGGGAGGCCGAACTGGATGCCGCCAGCCGGCGCCTGGCGCGCTCGCAGACGCTGTCGAGCGAAGGCGCCGCATCGGTCCAGGAGCTCGACGATGACCGGGCCCGCGTGCGCGGCGCCGAGGCGGCGCTGACCGCCACCCGCGCCCAGGTCAAGGCGGCCCAGGCGGCCGTGGTGGCCGCCTGGGCTCAGGTGGTGGGCGCGCGCTCGTCGGTGCAGGCCGCCGCCGCCACCATCGCGCGCATCGAGGCGGACATCCGCGACAGTGAACTGAAATCGCCGCGCGATGGGCGCGTGCAGGTGATCGTGGCCCAGCCCGGCGAAGTGCTCGGCGGCGGGGGCCGGGTGCTCAACCTGCTCGACCTGTCGGATGTCTACATGACCTTCTTCGTCCCCGAGACCGCCGCCGGACGCATCGCCCTGGGCAGCGAGGTGCGCATCGTGTTCGATACCGCGCCCGGCGTGGTGGTCCCGGCGTCGGTGTCCTTCGTCGCCAGCCAGGCCCAGTTCACGCCGAAGACGGTGGAAACCGCCAGCGAGCGGCAGAAACTGATGTTCCGCGTGCGCGCACGGATCGCACCGGCGCTGCTCAAGCGGCACATCGAGCAGGTCAAGACCGGCGTGCCCGGCGTGGCCTGGCTGAAACTCGACCCGCAGGCGCAGTGGCCGGCCTCGCTGGCGATCGATCCGGCGCTGCTGGCCGCGCCGCAGGACTGATCCGATGTCCGCCGCAGCCGATCCGGGACCGGTCGTCCGGCTGAGCGGGGTACGCCTGCGCTACGGCGAGGTCGAGGCGCTGGCCGGGATCGATCAGACTCTTCCGGCCGGCTGCATGGTCGGCCTGATCGGGCCGGACGGGGTCGGTAAATCGAGCCTCTTGGCGCTGATCGCCGGCGCACGTCAGGTCCAGGACGGCACGGTGGACGTGCTGGGCGGCGACATGCGTAAACGCCGCCACCGCAACCGCGTCTGCCCGCGCATCGCCTACATGCCGCAGGGGCTGGGCAAGAACCTCTACCCGACCCTGTCGGTGGAGGAAAACCTGCAGTTCTTCGCGCGTCTGTTCGGCCACGATGCGGCCGAGCGGCGGCGGCGCATCGACGAGCTCACCCGCGCCACCGGCCTGCACACCTTCCTCGCGCGCCCGGCCGGGAAACTGTCCGGCGGCATGAAGCAGAAGCTCGGCCTGTGCTGCGCGCTGATCCACGATCCGGATCTGTTGATCCTCGACGAGCCGACCACCGGCGTCGATCCGCTGGCGCGCGCGCAGTTCTGGGATCTGATCGATCGCATCCGCCGCCCGCGCCCGCACATGAGCGTGCTGGTGGCCACCGCCTACATGGACGAGGCGCAGCGCTTCGACTGGCTGCTGGCGATGGACGACGGCAAGGTGCTGGCCACCGGCACCGCGCAGGACCTGTTCGCGCGCACCGGTACCGCTTCGCTGGAAGCGGCCTTCATCGCCCTGCTGCCGGACGAGAAGAAGCGCGGTCACGCCGCGGTGACGATCCCGCCGTTGCAGGCCGGCGCCGACGACATCGCCATCGAGGCGAAAGACCTGACCATGCGCTTCGGCGACTTCGTCGCGGTGGATCATGTCTCCTTCCGCATCCGTCGCGGCGAGATCTTCGGCTTTCTCGGCTCCAACGGTTGCGGCAAGACCACCACCATGAAGATGCTGACCGGCCTGCTGGAAGCCAGCGAAGGCCAGGCCTGGCTGTTCGGTCATGAGGTGGAGGCCAGGGACATGGATACCCGCCGCCGGGTCGGCTATATGTCGCAGGCGTTCTCGCTGTATGGCGAGTTGACCGTCGCGCAGAACCTGGTGATGCACGCGCGCCTGTTCAACGTTCCCGAAGACCGGATTCCGGCGCGGGTGCAGGAGATGGCCGAACGCTTCGGCCTGACCGGCAGCCTGGACAGCCTGCCCGACCGCATGCCGCTGGGCATGCGCCAGCGCCTGTCGCTGGCGGTGGCGATGGTGCACAAGCCCGAGCTTTTGATCCTGGACGAACCGACTTCGGGCGTGGATCCGGTAGCGCGCGATGCCTTCTGGCGGCTGCTGGTGGAGTTGTCGCGGCGCGACCGGGTGACGATCTTCATCTCCACCCACTTCATGAACGAGGCCGAGCGCTGCGACCGCATGTCGATGATGCACGCCGGCCAAGTGCTCGACAGCGATGTGCCGGCGAAGCTGGTGGAAAAGCGCGGCGCCACGACCCTGGAAGAGGCCTTCATCGGTTATCTGGTCGAGGCCGAGGGCGGCGCGCAGGACATCGACGAGGACGCCCCCGCACCGATTCAGGCCGGGGATGCTGTCGCGCCACCGGTGCGGCACGCGCCGTTCAGTCTTCAACGGATGCTCAGCTACCTGTGGCGCGAAGCGCTGGAACTGCAGCGTGATCCGATCCGCGGCGGCCTGGCGCTCGGCGGCTCGATCCTTTTGATGTTCGTGATCGGTTTCGGCATCAGCATGGACGTGGAAGACCTGCGCTACGCCGTGCTCGACCGTGACCAGACCACGCTCAGCCGCGACTACGCGCTGCAGTTGTCGGGCTCGCGCTATTTCATCGAACAGCCGCCGATCAGCGACTATGACGACATGGACCGGCGCATGCGCAGTGGCGAACTGGCGCTGGCGATCGAGATCCCGCACGGTTTCATGCGCGATGCGCTGCGCGGCAACAACGTGCAGATCGGCGCCTGGGTCGATGGCTCCATGCCCAGCCGTGCCGAAACCGTACAGGGCTATGTGCAGGGCATGCACCAGACCTGGCTGGCCACGCAGGCCGCGGCACAGGGCATCGGCACCGCGCCCGCCGCCCGCGTCGAGACGCGCTTCCGCTACAACCCCGACGTCATGAGCCTGCCGGCGATGGTGCCGGCAGTGATCCCGATCCTGCTGCTGATGCTGCCGGCCATGCTGACCGCGCTGGCGGTGGTGCGCGAGAAGGAAACCGGCTCGATCACCAACCTTTACGTCACCCCGGTGACGCGCAGCGAGTTTCTGCTCGGCAAGCAGCTGCCCTACGTCGGCCTGGCGATGGTCAACTTCTTCCTCATGGCGCTGCTGGCCGTGACCGTATTCGGGGTGCCGGTCAAGGGCAGCTTCCTGGCGCTGACGCTGGCCGCGCTGATTTTCAGTTTCGCCGCCACCGGCATGGGCCTGTTGGCCTCGGCGGTCACCAAAAGCCAGATCGCGGCGATGTTCATCGCCATGATCGGCACCATCATCCCGGCCACCCAGTTTTCCGGGCTGACCGACCCGGTGTCCGCGCTGGAAGGCAGCGGCAAGCTGATCGGCGAGATCTACCCGGCCACCTACATGGTCACGATCAGCCGTGGCGTGTTCAACAAGGCGCTGGGCTTTGCCGACCTGTCCGGGGCACTGTGGCCGATGCTGCTGTCGGTGCCGGTGATCCTCGGCGCGGCCATCGCGCTGCTGAAAAAACAGGAGCGCTGAGATGGCCCGCACTCCTGTCCCGGCGCGCCACCTCGCCAACATCTACCGTCTGGGCGTCAAGGAGCTGTGGAGCCTGTGGCGCGATCCGATGCTGCTGGTCCTGATCGTCTACGTGTTCACCCTTGCGGTCTACACCTCGGCCACGGCGATGCCCGACACCCTGCACAAGATCCCGATCGCAATCGTCGACGAGGACAATTCGCCCCTGTCGCAGCGCATCGTCTCGGCCTTCTACCCGCCGCAGTTCCTGACGCCGCGGATGCTCTCCATGAACGAGGTCGACCCCGGCATGGATGCCGGCCTGTACACCTTTGCGCTGCACATTCCGCACGGCTTTCAGCGCGATGTGCTGGCCGGGCGCGCGCCGCAGGTGCAGCTCAACGTCGACGCCACCCGCATGAGCCAGGCCTTCAGCGGCAGCGGCAGCGTGCAGCAGATCGTGCTGGGCGAAGTCGGCGAATTCGTCCAGCGCCAGCGCGGCAGCGCCGCCGCGCCGGTCGAGCTGGCGCTGCGCGCGCGCTTCAACCCGGCCCTGGAGAAAAGCTGGTTCGGCGGCCTGTCGAACATCATCAACCAGATCACCATGCTGTCGATCATCCTGACCGGTGCGGCGCTGATCCGCGAACGCGAGCGCGGCACCGTCGAGCACCTGCTGGTGATGCCGGTCACCCCGGCCGAAATCATGCTGTCCAAGATCTGGTCGATGGGGCTGGTGGTGCTGGCGGCCGCGGCGCTGTCGCTCAACCTCGTGGTGCGCGGACTGCTGCAGGTGCCGGTGGAGGGCTCGCTGCCGCTGTTCTTCACCGGCGCGGCGCTGCATCTGTTCGCCACCACCTCGATGGGCATCTTCCTGGCGACGATCGCACGCAACATGCCGCAGTTCGGCATGCTGATGATGCTGACGATCGTGCCGCTGCAGATGCTCTCCGGCGGCGCCACGCCGCGCGAAAGCATGCCCGAGCTGGTGCAGGACATCATGCTCGCCGCGCCCACCACCCACTTCGTCGAGCTCGGCAGCGCGATCCTGTTCCGTGGCGCCGGTCTCGGCGTGGTCTGGCCACAGTTCCTCGCCCTCGCGGTGATCGGTGCGACGCTGTTCGCGTTGTCGCTGGGGCGTTTTCGCAAGACGATTGCGCAGATGGCGTGATGCAGGCCGGATCGGCGGGACTCAGGCATCAGCGCTGCATGATGGGCAACCCGGCCAGCGCATGCTTGAGGCGCAGCATGTCCCAGGGCAGAAATTCGGCAATGCCCAGCCCGACCATGTCGCAGGCCGCGCTCACGTCGTGCAGCAGCCGGATGACCTGCCCCAGCCGCATCGTGCCCTGCACGATGCCGTCGAACGCGCCCGCCGGCTGCTCGGGCCGGTTGAACAGGAGCGGCGAGAAATGGGCGGGGTCCAGCACGTCCAGATCGAAATGCACCGCCAGGTGCGTGATGCCTTCGGCCTTGATCCAGTCGAGAACCGGCTGGCTGCTGTCGGCAATCGCGGCGGCCGCCGTGTGGCGGATGCCCAGTTCCTGAAGAATGTGTCCCTCGGCCGGCGTCCAGGCGCTCATGCCGGCAATCATCACGCGCGCCGGATTCAGCTTGCGTTCGACTTCGGCGGTGAACGCCGCATCGCCACGGCCGAGCAACATGCCCAGCACGTGGGCGTGGGCGTGCGAGAATTCGGCAGGGCTCATCACATCCGGGTGGGCATCGACCCACAGCACCCCCAGCCGGCCGTCGTAGCGACGATTCAGGTAGGCCATGGGCGCCAGGTCGATGAGGCAATCGCCCCCCAGCGTCACGATGCGGTCGGGCTGATGCCGCTCGATGGCGGCCCGCGCCGCGCGCGCCTGCGCCAGCAGCGCCGCGCGCCCCTCGATCCCCTGTTCCATGGCCAAGGGCTGCCCGTCGGCGGCGGGCACCGCTACCGTTTCTTCCGGCCCCTCATGGCGGGGCGCCAGCCAGCGTAGCAGTTCCGCGCCAAAACGGTAAGCGGGTTCAACGCCCCCTTGCCATTGCGGCAGGTTCAATCTGAGTGTCTTGACGGGCATCTGCGATCTCCTTTGGAAGACGAAGGACATGGAACCTGCCGCCGTCACCGCCGTGAAGCGGCCGCGCCTTCCCGGAAGACACGGCCTCTATTTCGTCTTCCTGAAGACGTCGAGTTCGACCTCGTAGCCCGGCTCGGGGCGCTTGAACAGGTATTCGCCATGGCGGATCGAGGCCAGCACGTCGGCGCGCTGACGCACCGCCTCGAATGGATTATCGGCGTCCAGCACCAGGAAATTGGCCGGCTTGCCTGTCTCGATGCCGTACTGCTCCTGCACGTTCAGGGTCTTCGCGCCGTTATAGGTAATGAGATCGAGGCAGCGGTCCAGTTCGTCGAACGACATGGTCTGTGCCAGGTGGATGCCGTTGTCCAGAATGTTCATCAGATTGCCGTTGCCGGCCGGGTACCACGGGTCGTTGATCGAATCCTGGCCGAAGCAGACGTTGATGCCGCTTTCCCACAGTTCCTTCACCCGGGTCAGGCCGCGGCGCTTGGGGTAGCTGTCCTGGCGACCCTGCAGGTAGGCGTTCTCGGTGGGCAGGGAGATGAAGTTCATCCCCGACTGCTGGAACAGGCCCAGCATGCGGAAGGCGTAGGCGTTGTCGGCCGAGCCGAACGAGCAGGTGTGGCTGGCGGCGGTGCGCGGGCCGATGCCTTCGGCCATCACCAGAGCGTTGAGCAACTGGACGAAGCGGCTCATCACGTCATCGGTTTCGTCGCAGTGCACGTCGATCAGCTTGTTGTGCTTGACCGCCAGCTCCACCGTGCGGTGGATGGACTTCTCGCCGATCTCGCGCGCCCACTCGAAGTGCGGGATGCTGCCGACGCAGTCCGCGCCCATCTTCAAGGCTTCCTCGACCATCTCGTCGCCGCCCTTGTAGGCGTACATGCCCTCCTGCGGGAAGGCGACGATCTGAATGGTGACGTTGTCCTTCAACTGCTCGCGGATCTCCAGCATCGCCTTGAGACCGGTCAGCTTGGGATCATCCACGTCGATATGGGTACGGATGAACTGCACGCCTCTGGACACCTCTTCCCGGATGCCCTTCAGCGCGCGCTCCCTGGCATCCTCGAAGGTCTGGGTCTTCTTCACGTCGTGCCAGCGGGCGATGCCCTCGAACAGCGTGCCCGTGTTGTTGGTGGCGCCGGTGTTGCGGCCGGTGTAGACGTAGTCCAGGTGCAGGTGGGCATCCACGTAGGGCGGCACCACCAGGCGGCCGCGCAGGTCGATCTCCTCGCCTGCCTTGGGCAGGTTCTTGCCGATCTCTTTGATGACGCCCTGGTCGACCAGGATGTCGCTGACTTCGTCGTGCTGGCGGTAGATGCGGGCGTTGCTGAACTTCTTCATGAGGATCTCCTTCACGGTTTGACTACTGCGGGTGAGCGCGCACGCGCACCGCGTGTGGCCATGAACGCCACGGCGATGGCCGCCAGAAAGCAGCCCAGTGACAGATAGACGATGCCCTTGACGCCGGAATCCGGGAAGCGGGTGAGCAGCAGCCCGGCGATCCAGGTGGCGATCATGATCGAGAAGTTGAAGACGCTGGACTGCACCGACGTGGCCACGTCCTTGGCCTCGTCCACCAGCTTGCTGACGGCGGTCTGGTACATGGACACCAGCGGGCCGAAGGCGATGCCCCAGAGGAAGAACGCGATATGCGACACGCCCGGCGTGCCCGCGAACGCGAGGAACAGGGCCATCGCCAGCGCGCCGGTGACCAGCATGGACACGATCAGGCCACGCAGATGGGCATCGACGTACTTCGCGGAGCCGAACACCGAGAGGATGGAGCCGATGCCGAAGATCAGCAGCGCCAGGCCGATGCCGCCGGGGAAGCGGATCTTTTCCACCAGCAGGGTGATGTAGGTGTAGATGCCGTAGTGGGCGGTGACCGTCAGGAAGGTCAGCAGCAGCACGACCAGCATTCTGGCGTTCTTCAGCACCGCCAGCGGCGAGTTGCTCTTGCTGAGCTTCGCACCTTCCACCGAGGGCAGGAAGAAGTGCGACAGCACGGCAATGATGGCGACGAGCAGCCCCAGCGCCATGAACTCGGCGCGCCAGCCGAAGCTGACACCGACCGTCGTCATCGCCGGCATGCCGATGCTGATGCCCAGGGTGTTGCCCGCCATGATGATCGTGATGGCCTTGCCCTGCATGTCTGCGGGCACCAGGCGCGTGCCGTAGGCCGCGATCATGGGCCACATCACGCCCGCGCAGATGCCGCCCAGAATGCGGCAGGCGATGATCACCGAATACGACGAGGAGACGGCGACGACGATATTGGAGACCGCGAAGCCGATCAGCAGCGCCAGTAACAGCCGCTTGCGGTTCATCGCCAGGGTGGCGCTGACCAGCGGAATGGCGCAAATGGCCGAGGCCAGCGCATAGACACCGACCAGGAAGCCGACCTGAGTGTCGGCAACGCCCAGGCCCTCGGCCATCTGCGGCAGGATGCCCGACGGCAGCAGCTCGGACAGGATGCCGACAAAGGTGACGCTGGACATCAACCCAAAGACAAACCAGGAAAAAGTCTGTCTTTCACTCGATCCAGAATGTGCTGACATGCTGATTCCTTCCGCTACAAGCGAGTTAACCTGCTGCCTGAAATGGGTCACACATCACTTCGATCTTCGATCCGGCGGCACATCACCTTCCCGCAGGCCGCCGCCCAGCGCGATATGGCGCGAGACGGCGTTCTGGAGTTCGGCGCTGTGCAACTGCAGGAACTGCTGTTCACTGGCGAACCGATTGCGTTCCGCGTCGAGGACTTCGAGGTAGAGCGTGCTCTCGTTGTCATAGCGCAGCCGCGCGGTTTCCGCAAGGCGGCGCTGGACGCGGAATATCTGTGATCTGTGCGTACTCATCAATCAGCAATCTTTCCCGCGCGCCTTCAGAAAATCCTTGATGAAAGCTCAATCTCCCTGACAGCCCTATCAGATGCCGATCTCTGCCACCACCGGCGCATGGTCCGACGGCCGCTCCAGTTTGCGCATGTCGCGGTCGATCGTGCTTGAGGTGCAGGCGGCGGCGAGTGGTGCGCTGAGCAGGATGTGGTCAATCCTGAGCCCGTGGTTGCGGCGGAAGCCCATCATGCGGTAATCCCACCAGCTGAAGGTTTTTTCGGGCTGTTCGAACAGGCGGAAACTATCCTTGAGGCCCAGCTCCAGCAGGGCGCGAAAACGTGCGCGCTCGGGTTCCGAAACCAGCACGCTGTCTTTCCAGGCTTCGGGGTCGTGCACGTCGCGATCTTCCGGGGCGATGTTGTAATCGCCGAGTACGGCCAGGTTGGGATGACGCGTCAGTTCGTCCTTCAGCCAGAGGGTCAGCGCGTCGTACCAGGCGAGCTTGTAGGGATATTTGTCGGAATCGAGGCTTTGGCCGTTGGGGCAATAGACGCACACCAGCCGTATGCCAGCGACGGTGACGGCGATGACGCGTTTCTGCTCATCCTCCAGACCCGGAATGCCGATCTGGATATCGGCGGGTTCCGCGCGGCTGACGATGGCGACGCCGTTGTAAGTCTTCTGACCGGAAAAGGCGACGCGATAGCCGGCGGCGGCGAGCTCGGCCACGGGGAAGCTCTCGTCAGTGAGCTTGGTTTCCTGCAGGCACACCGCGTCAGGCTGGCGGGTGGCGAGAAAGTCCAGCAACTGCGGCAGGCGGACCTTGAGGGAGTTGACGTTCCAGGCGGCGATTTTCATCCCACCGAGTGTAGCGCATACGATTCCTCGTGAGCTTCAGCTCACAGAGGATCGGAGTCCTTCAGGGTAGAAGCCGGGGTGGGGCGAGCCCTGGCGGCGAGAAATCAGGGATGAGGCGCGGCGGGTGCGGGTGCGGCGGGTGCGGGCGCAGCGGCTTCCGGCTTGCCGCCCGACGGCGCTTTGGGATAGCCCGCACGATCGAGCACCGCCTGCCACTGCCCGGTTTCGAAGCCATCGATCCGCTCGCTGCCGACGACGAGGACCGGTACGTTCAGGTGGCCAGTGAGTTTTTTCAGTTCGGCCTGGGCTTCGGGGCTGGCTTGCGGATCCCTGCCGCTGAACGGGACTCCGCGCTGGGTAAGCAGTTGGCGCGCCTGATCGCAGGGCATGCCGCACGCGCTGGCATACAGCGTGACCGGGTATTTCTCGCGTGCCGTCCTGGCGTCGTAGGATTCACCGATTTCGATGACGCTGCCCTTGAAGGCTTTCTGCTGGGCGTTCCTGATGCTGGGCGGCGGCGCCTGGTCGCTGTACACCGTGCGCCCCTGAGCGTCCTTCCATTGATAGAGCTGGCTGGCCCCTGCGAACGGGCTGGCCGCCAGGCCAAGTACGACGAGGATGACTGCTGCCTTCATGCGTGCCTCCGAAAATCAGACGTGATCGCCCCATTAACGGCTGCCTGCGGCGAAGCTTTACCCGCGCTGCGCGGCGGCGCGGGGTTCGGCTCAGGCGCTCAGGCCATGCCGTTGTGGCGCAGCAGCGCGTCAAGGGTGGGTTCACGGCCACGGAAGGCCTTGAACGATTCGAGCGCAGGACGCGCACCGCCCTGGGCGAGGATCTCGCTCCAGAAACGGTGGCCGACTTCCGGATTGAGCACGCCGCCGTACCCCTCGGCCTCGTCCTCGAACAGTGCGTAGGCATCGGCCGACAGCACTTCGGCCCACTTGTAGCTGTAGTACCCCGCCGCATAGCCGCCGGCGAAGATGTGCGAAAAATTGTTGGGGAAGCGGTTGTAGGCCGGCGGGATGACGATCGCGACCTGCTTGCGGATGTCGTCGATCAGGTCGAGCGCGGTACGGGGACCGCTGGGGTCGAAGTCGTCGTGCAGGTGCATGTCGAAGCTGGCGAATTCGATCTGGCGCAGCGTCTGCAGGCCGGACTGGAAGTTTTTCGCCGCCAGCATCCTGTCGAACAGTTCGCGCGGCAGCGGCGCGCCGGTGTCGACGTGGGCGGTCATGTGCTTCAGCACGTCCCATTCCCAGCAGAAGTTTTCCATGAACTGGCTCGGCAGTTCGACCGCGTCCCACTCGACGCCGTTGATGCCGGACACGCCGAGTTCCTCGATCCGGGTCAGCAGGTGGTGCAGGCCGTGGCCGGTTTCGTGGAACAGCGTGATGACCTCGTCGTGGGTGAACAACGCCGGTTTGCCGCCCACCGGGCCGGAGAAATTGCAGTTGAGGTAGGCCACCGGCGTCTGGATGCCGCCGGCCGTCCGGCGGCGGGTGATGACGTCGTCCATCCAGGCGCCGCCGCGCTTGGACGCCCGCGCGTAGAGGTCGAGGTAGAACTGGCCGACGCGCTGGCCGGCGTGGTCGGTGAGCGTGTAGAACTTGACGTCCGGGTGCCACACCGGCGCCTGGTCCTCGCGCACGTGCAGGCCGTAGAGCGTCTCGATCAGCCTGAACAGGCCGGCCAGCACGCGCGGCTCGGGGAAGTACTGCTTCACTTCCTGGTCGGAAAAGCTGTAGCGCGCAACGCTGAGTTTTTCCGAGACGTAGGTCGTATCCCAGGCCTGCAGGTCGGTCAAGCCGAGCTCGTCGCGGGCGAAGGCCTTCAGTTCCGCATAGTCCTTTTCCGCGTAGGGACGGGCACGGACCGCAAGCTCGTCGAGGAACTTCAAGACGTCGGACGGCGTGTCGGCCATCTTGGCGGCCAGCGACACCTGCGCGTAGCTGGCAAAACCCAGCAGCTCGGCCGCTTCGCGCCGCAGTTTGAGAATACTGGCGATCAGTGGCGTGTTGTCCCATTTACCCTCGGGAGAGGTGGCCGTGGGGAATTCGGAGGCGCGGGTGACGTAGGCGCGGTAGATCTGCTCGCGCAGCGCGCGGTCGCCGGCGTACTGCATCACCGGCAGGTAGGACGGCATGTGCAGCGTGATCTTCCAGCCGGTCTTGCCGTCGGCTTCGGCGGCGGTTTTCATCATGCTCAGCACGTCGTCCGGCACTCCCGCGAGCCGGGCTGCATCGTCGACATACAGCGCGAAGTCGTTGGTGGCGTCGAGCAGGTTCTCCTCGAATTTGGCCGACAGTTGTGCCAGCGCTTCCTGCACCTGCATGAAGCGTGCTTTCTTGTCGGCCGGCAGTTCGGCGCCGCCGAGACGAAAATCACGCAGCTCGTTGTCGACGATCTTCCTGCGCGCATCGGTCAGCGCGGCAAAGCCGGTACTGGCCTTGAGCGCCTTGAATTTGGCGAACAGCGCTTCGTTCTGCCCCAGCTCGGCGTAATAGACGGTGATTTTCTGCAGGTTGACGTTGTAGACCTCGCGCAACGCCGGCGAGTCCATCACCGAATGCAGGTGCGAGACCTGGCCCCAGGCGCGGCCCAGTTTTTCGTTGGCGTCGTCGAGCGGGGCGACGAAAGCCGCCCATTCGGCAGGCGTCCCGGCGGCCACGGCCTGTGCCACCGCCGCACGGGCGTCGGAGAGCAGCTGGTCGATGGCGGGGGTGACGAATTCGGGTTTGAATTCGGCAAAGCGGGGCAGGCCGGAGAAATCGAGCAGGGGATTGTTGCCCATAGGGGTATTCATGACGTCGACCAACAAAGAAAGGGAAGGAGAATTATACTTTCGGGTTGGACCCCTCATTTTCAAGGCCGGATTCCTCCCTATGACCGACAAGGTTTACGCTGACAGACTGGCGCCGCATCACGGCATCGCCCCCGTGCTGGCTGCCGGCGCCTGGGTACACCCGCGCGCCACCGTGATCGGCGAGGTCAGTCTTGGCCGCGACGCTTCGGTGTGGCCCGGCGCGGTGATTCGCGGCGACGTCAATTCGATCGCCATCGGCGAGGCGAGCAACATCCAGGACGGCAGCGTGCTGCACGTGTCCCACAAGACGCCGGCCGATCCTGCGGGGGGGCCGCTGATCATCGGCGCGCGCGTGACGGTGGGGCACACGGTCATCCTGCATGCCTGCACCATCGCGGACGAATGCCTGATCGGCATGGGCTCGATCATTCTGGACCGTGCGCTGGTGCAGAAGCATGTGCTGCTGGGCGCCGGTTCGCTGGTGCCGGAAGGCAAGGTGCTCGAATCCGGCCATCTCTATCTCGGGCGCCCCGCCAAGCTGGTGCGCCGGCTCACCGACGAAGAAATTGCCTATTTCAGCTATTCCGCGCAGCACTATGTGGCGCTGGCGCGGTCGTATCAGGATGTTTGACTCCATGAGACCCGTATGAAACTCGCCAAGCCTTTCCTCCTCGTCGTGGCCGTGCTCGCCATTGCGGGCGCGCTGGCCTATGCCATGATCGACAAACCCGCCGCGCCCGCCTCGACCTTCACCACCCTGGAAGGGAAATCCATTTCCCTCGATGATCTGCGCGGCAAGATCGTGCTGGTCAATTTTTGGGCAACGTCCTGCCCCGGCTGCGTCAAGGAAATGCCCGACCTGATCGAAACCTACCACCAGTACAAGGATCGCGGTTTCGAAGTCGTCGCGGTGGCGATGAGCTACGATCCGCCGAACTACGTCGCCAATTTCGCGAAGACACGCCAGCTGCCGTTTCCGGTGGCGCTCGACGTCAGCGGTGCGCACGCGCACGCCTTCGGCGACGTGCAGCTCACGCCCACCAGCTTCATCATCGACAAGAATGGCCGCATCCTGGAACAGAAACTGGGTGAACTCGACTTCGCCAAACTGAAAGCCCTGCTCGACAAGGAATTGACGTGATCCGGACGCTTGCCGCAGCCGGCTTGTTGCTGACGCTGGCTGCATGCGGGGCGCTTCCCGCCCAGCCCGATGCCCACGCAAACAGGAAGCCCGTACCGGCAGGCCCTCCCCCACCCCCGATGCCCGACGGCCCCCTTGTCTGCCCGGCCGATGTCAGGCTCTGCCCGAACGGGCGCACCGTCAGTCGCAGCCCGACCAACGAATGTGAATTCGACGCCTGCCCCGGCGACCCTTCCCATTAAGTTTTCCGGATATTCATTTCATGGCGCAATACGTGTATTCCCTCAACCGCGTCGGCAAGATCGTGCCGCCCAAGCGGCAGATCCTGAAGGACATTTCGCTGAGCTTTTTCCCCGGCGCGAAGATCGGCCTGCTGGGCCTCAACGGCTCCGGCAAGTCCTCGCTGATCCGCATCATGGCGGGGGTGGACACCGACATCGAAGGCGAAGCGATCCCGATGCCGGGCATCCGCATCGGCTACCTGCCGCAGGAGCCGCAACTCGACCCCGCGCACACGGTGCGCCAGGCGGTCGAGGCGGGTCTCGGCGAGATCGTCGCGGCGAAAACCCGGCTCGATGAAATCTACGCGGCCTATGCCGAGCCCGACGCCGACTTCGACCAGCTGGCCGAGGAGCAGGCGAAGTGCGAGGCGATCCTCGCCACCGCCGGCGCCGACCTCGACACGCAGATGGAAATCGCCGCCGATGCATTGAGATTGCCGCCGTGGGACGCCGTCATCGGCAATCTCTCCGGCGGCGAAAAGCGCCGCGTCGCACTGTGCCAGCTTCTGCTGTCCAACCCCGACATGCTGCTCTTGGACGAGCCGACCAACCACCTCGACGCCGAGTCGGTCGACTGGCTCGAACAATTTCTTGTCCGCTACCCGGGAACAGTCGTCGCGGTGACGCACGACCGCTACTTCCTCGACAACGCCGCCGAGTGGATTCTGGAACTCGACCGTGGCCACGGCATTCCGTGGAAGGGCAACTACACCAGCTGGCTGGAGCAGAAGGAAGCGCGGCTGGAGACCGAATCCAAACAGGAAGCCGGCCGCATCAAGACGATGAAGCAGGAACTCGAATGGGTGCGGCAGAACCCGAAGGCGCGCCAGGCCAAATCGAAGGCGCGGCTGGCGCGGTTTGAAGAATTGAATTCGGTCGAATACCAGAAGCGCAACGAGACGCAGGAAATCTTCATCCCGGTCGGCGAGCGCCTCGGCGACAAGGTGATCGACTTCCACAACGTGTCGAAATCCTTCGGCGACCGCCTGCTGATCGACAACCTCAGCTTTTCCGTGCCGCCCGGCGCCATCGTCGGCATCATCGGTCCCAACGGCGCCGGCAAATCGACCTTGTTCAGGATGATCACCGGCCTGGAAAAGCCGGACTCCGGCGAAGTCGAAATCGGCCAGACGGTCAAGCTCGCCTACGTCGATCAGAGCCGCGATGCGCTGGCCGCCGACAAGACGGTGTTCGACGAAGTCGCCGAAGGCCGCGACATTCTGACAGTCGGCCGCTACGAGACGCCGTCGCGCGCCTATCTGGGCCGCTTCAACTTCAAGGGCGGCGACCAGCAGAAGCTCGTCGGCAAGCTCTCCGGCGGCGAGCGCGGGCGCCTGCATCTGGCGAAGACGCTGATCGCCGGCGGCAACGTGCTGCTGCTCGACGAACCGTCGAACGATCTGGATGTGGAAACCCTGCGCGCGCTCGAAGACGCGCTGCTCGAATTCGCCGGCTGCGTGCTGGTGATCTCGCACGACCGCTGGTTCCTCGACCGCATCGCCACCCACATCCTCGCCTTCGAGGGCGATTCGCAGGTGACGTTCTTTGCCGGCAACTACCAGGAATACGAGGCCGACAAGAAGAAGCGCCTGGGCGAAGAGGGCGCCAAACCGAAGCGCATCCGCTACAAGCCGATCAGTCGCTGAGCGCGCGATGATCCTCGCTACACTGGCCCAGGCCGACCGCTACGCCGCGCTGCACCCGCTGTTTCCGCATGCCTTCGAATTCCTGCGCACAACCGATCTGATGGCGCTCGCGCCCGGCAGGCACTCGATCCAGGATGAACAGATTTTCGCCATCGTCGAAGCCTGCGCCGGCCGCACTCGCGCGCAGGCGAAGCTGGAATGCCATCGCCGCTACCTCGACATCCAGTTGGTGCTCGAAGGTATCGACGAGATGGGCTGGAAGCCGCTGGCCGAATGTGTGGATCCGGCAACGGATTACGATGCCGCGCGCGACATCCGCTTTTTCAACGACGCACCCGCCAGCTGGATCGCCACGCCGCCGGGATCGTTCTGCGTGTTCTTCCCCGACGACGCGCACGCGCCGCTGGTGAGCCCCCTGAAGGGCACAAGTGCAGGCATGGTCCGCAAGGTGGTGGTGAAGATCGCGCTGTAGGCCCTGAGCGGAAAGACGGGGCCGCTCAAGAAGTGCCGGACGCGGCCGTTATCCTGCGGTAATTCCGGCTATCCACCCCCATGCGCCTGGCTCTGCTGTTCCTGTTGGCCCTCTGCCTTCCCGCCCAGGCCATGGTTCCCACGCCTGTCTTCGTACTGCACGCCTACAGCCAGGAATACCCCTGGAGCAAGGGCCAGCATCAGGGCTTCGTCGACGCCCTGAACGCGGATACCGGCCGTGCCTATTCCCTCAACGTGGAATATCTCGATACCAAGCGGGCCGGCTACAGTCCGGCCTACGCCGACCTGATCGGCGCACACCTGGCGCAAAAGTACAAGGGGTATCGGCCTGCGGCGGTCTACGTCACCGACGACAACGCCCTCTCGTTCGCGCTCACCCATCTGGACCGTGTGTTTCCCGGAGTGCCGGTGTTCTTTTCCGGGATCAATGATTACGGCATCCGGGCGCGGCTCGACCCCGCGCGCATGACGGGCGTGTTCGAAAGGAAGGAAATCGCGCCCAACCTGCGTCTGATGCGCCGGATCGACCCGGCCATCCGGGAAATCGTCATCGTCGGCGATGCCTCCGAAACCTATCGCGCGATCGAAACCGAGATTCGCCGCGAACTGCAGCAGCATACCGACATCCATGCCACCTTTGTCTCGAGCAACCGCATCGACGACATGGTCGCGCGCCTGCATGCGCAACGGGGACGCTTCGTCTTCCTGACCACGCTGGGCAGCGTGACCGATCGAGAGGGCCGCACGCTCACGCTGCCCGAGACGATCAAGGCCATCGTGAATGCAGGACACTTCGTCGTGTTCAGCATGGAAGACGCCTACCTGTATCCCGGCGTGCTCGGCGGCTATGTCACCAGCGGTCCGCGCCAGGGACGTGCGGCGGCGGGCTTGCTGATCCGGCACCTGAACGGCGTCGCCGTGTCCGCGCTGCCACCGATCGAGACCAGTCCCAACGAGTACATCATCGACGAGAGCGAGCTGCTGAAGGCCGGGTTTGTGCTGCCCGGCGACATCGCCACGGAAGCGACGCTGGTCAACCCGCTGCCCAGCTTTTACGAGTCCAACCGGCGCATCATCCTCGGCACGCTGTACGGCCTCATCGCCCTGTTGCTGCTCAGCCTGGCGGCGTCGCTGCTGCTGTTCGTCCGCAAGAACCGGCAGATCGCGCTTGCTTCGCGCCAACTGGGCGAAACCATGGAGGGTCTCGCCCAGGCGCAGCGCATCGCCCACATGGGAAACTGGGATTGGCAGATTGGAGAGAACCGGCTGTTCTGGTCGGAAGGCATCTATCGCGTGTTCGGCATCACGCCGGATGAATTCGGCGCCAGTTACGAGGCTTTCCTTGCGCGGGTGCATCCCGATGACCGCGCGGACGTGGATGCCACGGTCCGGTGCGCCCTCGAAGGTGGCGTGCCATACGAGATCGATCATCGCATCGTGCGCCCGGATGGCGCGATCCGGATCGTGCATGAAAGCGCGGAAGTCCAGCTGGACGAGCGGGGCAACCCTGCGCGCATGATCGGCACGGTGCAGGACATCACCGAATGGAAGCAGGCGCAGCAGGCGCTGCAGGAGAAGGACGCGCACCTGGAATACATCGCGTATCACGATGCGCTGACCGGCCTGCCGAATCGGGTGCTGCTGACGGACCGGCTGGCCCATGCCGCCAGCCGTGCCGACCGCGCGGCAAGCTGGCTGGCCGTGCTGTTCATCGACCTGGACCGGTTCAAGACGATCAACGACAGTCTCGGCCACGCCATCGGCGATGCCGTGCTGCAGGCCGTGTCCGGGCGCATCAGGATGCTGCTGCGCGAAGAGGATACACTCTCCCGTCTGGGCGGCGACGAGTTCGTGGTCCTGCTGGAAGATTTGCGGGATGGCCAGGCCGCCGCGAACGTGGCGGAAAAAATCATCCAGGCGCTGGAAAAGGTGCTGGTCATCGGCAATTACCCGCTGCATGTTTCCGCCAGCATCGGCATCAGCCTGTACCCGCAGGACGGCGGGGACGCCGAGACGCTGATGAAGCATGCCGACGCGGCGATGTACAAGGCCAAGGACAGCGGGCGCAACACTTTCCACTTTTACGAGCAGGGCATCACCGAGCGCGCGATGCGGCGCATCCATCTCGAATCCAGATTGCGCAGCGCATTCGAGCAGCGCGCGCTGACGGTGCATTACCAGCCGGTGGTCAGCCTGGAAAGCCGGCACATCTGCGGTGCCGAGGCCTTGATGCGCTGGCAGGATGAGGCGGAGGGCGCGATTCCGCCCGACCATTTCATCCCGATCGCCGAGGATACCGGCCTGATCATCCAGATGGGCGAGTGGGTGATCCGCGAGGCCTGCCTGGCATTGAAACGATGGGACGCGCTGGGCATTCCGCTCGACGGCTTCGTCATGCACGTCAACCTGTCCGGCAAGCAGTTGCTGCAGAAGGATCTGCCGCGACGCCTGACCAGGGTGTTTACCGAAACCGGCGTGTCGCCGCAGCGGATCGCGCTGGAACTGACCGAAAGCAGCATCATGGAAAGCGAGACGCTCGGACTGGACACCCTGACGGCCTTGCGCCGCATCGGGGTCAGCATTGCGATCGACGATTTCGGCACCGGCCATTCCTCGCTCAGTCGCCTGAAGCAGCTGCCGATCAGCGAGCTCAAGATCGATCGCAGCTTCATCCGGGACATTACCAAGAATGCGGACGATGCCGCGATTGTTCAGACCATCCTCGCGCTGGCGGCCCACCTCGATCTGTGCGTGGTCGCCGAAGGCGTCGAGCATGCCGACCAGGAGGCATTCCTGCTGCGGCATGGCTGCCAGCTGGCGCAGGGGTACTTCTATGCCCGCCCGCTGTCGGAACACGAGTTGCTGCCGGTGTTGATGGCACCGCCCGTGCTGCCGGCGCGGCGCACGACCGCCGCGGGCTGACCCGCACCCGCGCCACCATTCAAGAAACCGGCCGTTCAATAATGCGGCGGAATCTCGTCGCGCGGATTGCGCGCCTCGTCCGGCCGCGCAGCCTGCCATTGCTGGTGCAGCAGGCGTAGCTGCTGCTGCATCGAGTCGAGCTGCACCTGCTGGCGGATCACCGTCTGGTTGAGCGTGTCGAGCAGGTCTTCGGCAAACGCGAGTTTGGCTTCAAGTTCGTTGAGGCGGGCTTGTGCCCAAGCCGCAAGGCTGTCGGGTACTTGTGCCCAAGCCGCAAGGCTGTCGGGTGCGTCCATCATCGGATTCCTGCTTGCGCGGCCGGGTGCAGCAGCGGCGCGACGAGTTTTTCCAGCCGCGGATAATGCACCTGGCCGGCAATTTTGTGGCGGACATGGCCGTCGGCGTCGAGGATGAACGAGGTCGGCACGGTCGTCACGTGGCCGAACGCGGCCGTCACCGAGGCGTTGGTCGGCGCGGCCATGAACGCGTAGTCCTTGTCGTGCATCCATTCCGCGATTTTCTCCGGCGGGTCGTCGACGCTGATCGAGACGACTTCGAATCCCTTGTCGCGGTAGTCGTGCCAGAACGTATCGATCACCGGCTTTTCCTTGCGGCAATACGGGCACCAGGTCGCCCAGAAGTTCACCAGCACCACCTTGCCCTTGAGCGCATCGCTGGTCAACGTGCGGCCGTCGGTCAACGCGACCTGCCAGGGCGGCGCGGGGCGATTCTCCTCGCTGACCTCGGCGGGCGGCCGGAACCACAGGTACGCGACCAAACCCAGTAAAATCAGGGTCAGCGGACTTGGCGTCCATTTCTTCAGGGTCTGTTTATCCATGCTGTGGCTGAAGTCGTTTCATATCGTGATGGTGGTGAGCTGGTTCGCCGGACTGTTCTACCTGCCGCGCATCTTCGTCAATCTGGCGATGGAAACCCACGACGCCGCCTACGATCGCCTGCTGCTGATGGCGCGCAAATTGTATCGCTTCGTCTCGCCCATCATGTGGCTGACGCTGATTACCGGCATCTGGCTGTGGCTGGCGTATTTTCCGCTCAGCATGAACTGGATGTGGGCCAAGCTGATTCTGGTCGCCGGGCTGGTCGGCTATCACCATGTCTGCAAAAGTCTGCTGCGTGCATTCGAAGCCAGACAGAACGTCAAATCCCATATATGGTTCCGCTGGTTCAACGAAATCCCGGTCATCGTGCTGCTGGCCGTGGTGGTGCTGGTGGTGTTGAAGCCGTTTTGACTTTTTTTTTCATCCGCGAATGCCCTTCGGGTATTCGCGGACAAAAATATTTGAAAGCCTTTTTTGAAACCTGAACCCCGCCGTAAACCCGCGCCGCATCCCGCCCGCCCCGAGCGCGAGGTGCTGCGCCAAGACCGCCCGAAGGGCGAGCGTCTGGCGGCGTACCCCTCGCGGGTGCTGCCGCCCGCCAGCCACTTCGCCACCTGCCCGCGCGGACTGGAGGCATTGCTCGAACAGGAACTGACCGCTGCCGGCGCGCGGGTGGTGCGCCAGCTCCCCGCCGGCATGCTGTTCACCGCCGACGCCGCCGCCGAGATGCGCGCCAACCTCACTTCGCGCATCGCCACCCGCATCCTGCGCAAGGTTGGCTACACGCGCTACCGCAAGGAAGAACATATCTATCGCGCCGCGCTCGACCTCGACTGGCCCGCCTGGTTCGACGTGAAGAAGACCATCGCGGTGAAGGTCGGCGCGCAGAATGCGCCGCTGAAGAGCCTCAACTTCATCACGCTGAAGATCAAGGACGCGATCTGCGACCGCTTCCGCGAGGAAACGCGCGAACGCCCCAGCGTCGACACCGAAGCCCCCGACGTTCCGGTGTACGCCTTCTTCACGGCGGACGCCGCGACCTTCTATCTCGACACCTCGGGCGAGCCCTTGTTCAAGCGAGGATTCAAGCGCGAGGCGAGCGCGGCCTCGATCAAGGAGAACCTCGCCGCCGGCATGCTGCGGCTATCCGGCTGGGAGCCCGGCACGCCGCTCTTCGATCCCCTGTGCGGCGCCGGCACGATCCTGCTCGAAGCCGCCGACATCGCCCTCAACCGCGCACCGGGGCGCGCCCGCCATTTCGCTTTCGAGCATTACCGCGACTTCGACGCCGCGCTGTGGCAGCGCATCAAGGCCGAGGCCAAGGCGCAGGAAAAGCCGCTGACAAAACTGCCGCTCTTCGGCGCCGACCGGGATAGATGGGTGCTCGACAAGGCGAGGAACAACCTTGCCGCCGCCGGCTACGCCGACGTGATCGAATTGAAGGTATCCGACGTGCTCGACCTCAAAGCCCCCACGCCCATCGGCACGATCGTCACCAATCCGCCCTACGGCGAGCGCATCGGCGAAGCGGAAGAACTCGCCGACTGGTATCCGCGGCTGGGCGACTGGCTAAAACAGAACTTTGCCGGCTGGCAGGCCTGGATCATCTCCGGCGACCCGCTGCTGCCGAAGGCGATCGGGCTCAAGGCCAGCCGGCGCATTCCCCTCTTCAACGGGCAGATCGAGACGCGGTTTTTGCAGTACAAGTTGATTGCGGGGTCAATGAAGGCGAAGAAGTCGGAACCAGTGGTCGGTCAGCAATGATGGCGTCTACCCTTGGGAGGAGTTGCCCTGTTGTCCATCTCGTGTAAACTAACCATAGTTAGTTCACTGCGAGACCGTCATGCTTACCGTCAACATCCACGATGCCAAAACCCAGCTTTCCAAACTGGTTGACCAGGCTGCTCAAGGCGAGGCCTTCATCATCGCCAAGGCAGGCAAGCCGATGGTCAAGGTCATCCCGCTGGAGCCCGCCGAAGCGGGAACGGCAAGCCGCCTTGGTTTCATGGCTGGAGAGTTTTCCGTACCGGATGACTTCGACCAGATGGGCAGCAGCGAGATCGAAGAGCTGTTCACCGGACGCAAGGATTGAACCTGCTGCTCGATACCCATCTGCTGCTGTGGGCGGCGAGTGAGCCGAAACGGCTGTCGGCCAGGGCGCGGACGTTGCTGCTCGACCCCGCCAATCACCTCGTCTTCAGTTCGGCCAGCCTGTGGGAGATCAGCATCAAGAACGGGCTTGATCGCGCGGATTTCAATGTTGATCCGCGCCGATTGTGGCGCATGCTGCTGGTGAGCGGCTATCGCGAACTGCCCGTCACCAGCGAACACACGGTCGCAGTGAACGAGTTGCCGAGCCTGCACAAAGACCCATTCGACCGGATCCTCGTCGCGCAAGCACGGGTTGAAGGTTTGACCTTGCTGACCGTGGACAGGACGGTGGCGAAATACGGCGACGGCGTGAGAAAAGTGTGAGTCGGGTGGGCAGCTCGGTCTATAGGTGCAGGCCTTTAAGGCTGTAGGAATTGCGTAGTTCAGTTTTGTGGGGAAGCGTTCTGCTTTTGATGAACCAGGTCAGAAGTTATCCTGCTCGACCTCCACATAAGCGTGAGAGATGACCTTGCCCAATTCGTCGAAGTGGTCCCAGTTGCGGTATGCCTGTAAGTCTTTTTCGACCAGTGCCGTCATTTCGTGGGCCTGCATGCCCTGCGAGTAGTATTTCTTGATGGACGCCAGCAGGTCTTCGGTGAACCGGATCTGGATCGCCATGGAGGTCTTGTTTTCGGGGTTGCCATGGCCGGGGACGTAGACTTCGATGGCGGCATTGTCGATGGCCGCTTTGAGCGCATCGGCCGTTCCCTTGAAGCTCGCGTCCTGCGGCATGGCCGAGTACGGCATGAATTTGTTCATTGAGATATCGCCCATGAACATGAGCTTGTCCTCGACGACCTCGATCATGATGTCGGTATCGGAATGGGCATGCCTGGGATGGTGGATCTTGAGCGTGACGCCTCCCATCTTCATGACCTCGCCGCCTTTCAAGGCCCGGTCGGGCAGCGCGATGCGGGTATTGGCCAGCGCGCCTTCGGTCATGCCGTTGAACCGCTCAAACCATTCCTGCGCTTCGCCGGCCTGAAGTCTCTCGATGGTGCGTTGATGCGCATGGATCGGCACGCCGGGATAGGCGTCGCGGATCCCCTGGTTGCCCAGGAAGTGGTCGCCGTGCAAATGCGTGTTGAATACGGCCACGACAGGCTTGGCGGAGACGCACTTGAGTTTTTCCAGGAAGCCGCGACCGACATCGGCGCTGCTGCCCGGGTCCACGATGACGAAGCCGTCATCGGTCAGGATGGCGGCCGGGTTGTTCATGAAGCCTTTTGTCTTCTTGTTCGGCCAGTCGTGCGGGCCGATGACCACATAGACACGTTCGCTGAGACGCTCCAGAGGGTAGTTCTGGATCGTCGGCGGCAGATCGGTGAGACTGCCCATGAACGGGACGTGCGCCGACTCGGCGGGACGGTCAGTGGACTCGGCGTTCGCCGACGAATAAAAAACGCTGTTGAACATCAGCAACAGCACCAGTTTCATGACATTGACCTTATGCATCTGCTTCATCCTTTCCTGGCTGGCGGTTTGATTCACTGAGAGGTCACAGCGTCTCGTCCTGTCACGCCAGATAGTCGTCCGTCGTCGTAATGGTGGCGTAGGCGAACGCCAGTGCGGCCATCAGGGCGGCGTGAACCTGCGCCGCGGGTACCTTCTGCCCGCCGAATTCGAGGTCCATCGTGGCGCAGGCGTCGTGAACCACGGTGGTCTTGTAGCCGAAATCCGAAGCCGCCCGGCTGGTCGCATCGATGCACATATGGCTCATCGCGCCGATCACCACGACCTCTTCGATGCCCTGGGCATCCAGCATCGGTTTCAGGTCGGTCTTGAGAAACGAGTTCGGATAATTCTTGACGACGACCTGCTCGCCGTCGCGCGGCGCAACGGCGGGGTGAATCTGTACACCCTCCGTTCCGGGAACGAAAAAGGGTACGCCCGGCGTGATGAACTCATGCCGGATGTGGATGACCGGATCGCCTTGCGCGCGTGCGCCGTCGATGACGCGGACCGCGTTGGCAACGGCTTCTTCGATGCCGACCAGGGGCAGTTTGCCGGAAGGGAAATATTCGTTTTGCAGGTCGACGACGAGTACGGCGCGCTTGCTCATGTAAAGCTCCTTGAGTGGGTAAACAGAGTCGACATGATCGGGCAGGGGCCGCACAATGCGAAGTGGCGTGATCGACATAGTGGGTGGCAAAACCGACATGGCTCATGATGAATTCGTGGAAATCGGCCTGGTGCGGTATCCGGGGGCGCAAATGGCGGCGGTGCTGGGGCTGACCGACCTGTTCGACCTGGCGAACAGGATTGCCGCCCGCCACCGCAAACGGGCTGCCGAGGTGCTGCGCGTCAGCCATTGGCAACTGGATGCGGCGGGCAAAACACCCGTTCGGGTCTTCACTACGGCCGCGGATGGTGCGGACGCGCTGGCCGTCCTCATTTTGCCGCCGTGCCTGGACGATCCGCCCTCAGCCGCAACAGCCGCCCCGTTCACCGACTGGCTGCGCCGCCAGCACGGCCTCGGCGTCACGCTCGGCTCGGTCTGCGCCGGCGCCTTCCTGCTGGGCGAAACCGGCCTGCTCGCGGGGCGCACGGTCACGACGCACTGGATGTATGCCGAACTGTTCCAGACGCGCTTCCCGGATGTGCGCATGGACGCCGACCGGCTCATCATCGACGACGGCGACATCGTCACCGCGGGCGGCGCGATGGCGTGGACGGACCTGGGGCTGCGGCTGGTCGACCGCTTTCTCGGGCCGACGGTCATGATCGAGACGGCGCGGGTCCTGCTGGTCGATCCGTCGGGGCGCGAACAGCGTTACTACAGCCCGTTTTCCCCGCGGCTGACCCACGGCGACGCGGCCGTGCTCAAGGTGCAGCACTGGCTGCAGGCGACGGATGCCAGGGAGATTGCGCTGGCGACGCTGGCCGCGCGGGCGGGACTGGAGGAACGGACCTTCCTGCGCCGGTTCCAGAAGGCGACCGGCATGACGACGCGCGAATACTGCCAGCGGCTGCGCGTGGGCAAGGCGCGCGAGATGCTGCAATTCAGCCGGTTGCCGGTCGACCGGATCGCCTGGGAAGTCGGTTACAGCGACCCCGGCACCTTCCGCAAACTCTTTGCCAGGATCGTCGGCTTGACGCCGGGTGAGTACCGCCGGCGCTTCAGCGCCGAATGAGGCGGGCCCTCCCGCAGGCGGCGACGGCATCGCTGGCAGGCATCGCGATACGCTGTTTCGCTTCTCACCGGGAAGTTGTGCTTCCCTATCCGTGCAAGCGCCGCAGGGTGGGCGTCGAGGCCTGAACTCCGTTCGGCTGCCGCGAAGTGCTGACACCTTGTCCGCCGGGCTTGTCTTTGTAAACCAATGATTAATATGGATAAAAAATATGGCACGGTGATTGCTTGACTATTCGTGCGGTCGCGATGGATGAAACCGGTCTGGACGCCTACACAGAGCGGGTCATGCAGGCCGTGTGCCGGATTGCCGTACCCCCAATCTTCCAAGGAGAATCAAGATGACCAGCCTGAAAGACAAACTGAACGCACGCGTCGAATCCTACGATCACTGGGCTCGGCGGCGCCACTACGGCCCCGAAGGCCACAACGACAGCAGCCTGTGGGTGCTGGCCTGCATGGACGAGCGCCTGCCGGTGGACGAGGCGCTGGGCATCCGCGTGGACAGCCCGGCCGGCGGCGGCGATGCCCACTGCTTCCGCAATGCGGGCGGCATCGTCACCGACGACGCGATCCGCTCGGCCATGCTGACCTGCAATTTCTTCGGCACCAAGGAAATCGTCATCGTCCAGCACACCCAGTGCGGCATGCTGTCGGCCAACGCCAACGACCTGGAGCGCATGCTGAAGGACAAGGGCGTGGACATAGACAACCTGACGCTGGACCCGACCCTGCCCGAACTCAAGCTGGACAAGGGCGGGTTCGCCAAGTGGATCGGTATGATGGACGACGTGGACGTGACCTGCATGCGCACCGTCGAGGCGTTCCGCACGCACCCGCTGATTCCCAAGGATGTCGTGATCAGCGGCTGGGTCTGGGAAGTGGAGACGCGCCGCCTGCGCGCACCCACGCTGGATGCCAAGGTGCGGGGGCGCGTCCCTGACGTCCGTTGCACCGACTACGGCGTGAACCAGAAACAGCCCGCGCGCTGGGGCTGACCGGCGCGCGGGGGCGTCGAGTCCCCGAGCGCGGCTCTGTGCGCCGCCGGAGCGGTGCACAGGGTCTATGCTTCAATTCAAGCGGAGGCGCATATGCCGATTTACGATTATCGCTGCGTACAGTGCAGCACCCCATTCGAGGCCAGCCACGCCATGAACGCGCCTGCGCCCGATTGTCCGAGTTGCGGGGGGCGGGCGGAAAAAGCCATCCTCACGGCGCCGGCGGCGCTTGGCCGCATGGCGCAAGGGCGCGAACGCGCCATGCAATCGCTGCAGGCTTCCCGCGCGCAGACCCGTCCCGCCCATGGCGCGGGATGCAGTTGTTGCACGCCGCGCAAGACGGGCACGGATTGAGCTGAATGCTGGTCGGAGGATCGCCCATGTCCAGCCCCTTACTGTCCGAACTGAGTCCGCTCTCGTTCCTGCAGATGTTCGTCACCCAGAGCGTCAAGCTGGCGGGACAGCAGCCGCAGCAGGACGCGACCTGTCATGACCACATCCAGATTCTCGGGCTGACCGCCAGCAGTTGCCTGGAGGCGCATGCCCGCCAGCAGCTCGGCCTGTCCGGCGAAATCAACCGGGCGCAATACACGCAGCTGGTCGTCAGCATCAAGAACCAGATCGGCGGCGACTTCGCGCCCACGGCGGACGAGGCGGGAGCCGTCCGGGTGGTGAACGGCCGTTGCCCTTTCGGCGACCGGGTCAAGGACGCACCGGAGTTGTGCCGCATGACCTCGTCGGTGTTCGGCGGCATCGCCGCCCGCAATTTCGGCTATGCCAAGGTGGAGTTGCGCCGGCGCATCGCCACCCACGACGGCCTGTGCGAGGTGCTGATCCATACCGACCGGGAGGCGGCGCGGGATAAATACGGCGACGAATACGTCAGCGAGGACGGCGCCATCGTCTCCCGCATGGCGCTGGAGGACGTGACCGTGCGCGTGGCGGAGAAAATGGCGCGGGTCTGGCGGCCCGCGAGCGGTGACGGCCCGGACGGCTGCCGCGGCGGGCCGGAAATCGTGGCCGAATCGCTGGTCATGCGCGAAGCGCTGGAAGCCGTCGAACTGGTCGCGCCGACCCTGGCCAACGTGCTGATCAGCGGCGAAACCGGCGTCGGCAAGGAAATCATCGCCCGCGCCATCCATGCGCTCAGCAACCGCAGCGACGGCAAATTCGTTGCCGTCAACTGCGGCGCGATCCCCGAAAACCTGATCGAGAGCGCCCTGTTCGGCCACGAGAAGGGCGCTTTCACCGGCGCGCACGAAATGCGCCAGGGCGTGTTCGAGCGCGCCGTCGGCGGCACGCTGTTTCTCGACGAGATCGACAGCCTGCCGCTCCTGTCCCAGGCCAATCTGCTGCGCGTGCTGCAGGAAGGCGAATTCGAGCGGGTGGGCGGCAAACAGGTGCTGCACGCGGATGTGCGCATCATCGCCGCCGCCAATACGCCGATCGACAAACTGCTGAGCGGGAGCGGCTTCCGCCAGGATCTGTACTACCGGCTGAACGTCGTGCCGCTGCACATTCCGCCGTTGCGCGAACGGCGGGAAGACATCACCGCGCTGATCAATCATCTGCTGACGCGTCTGGCCGCACGCTACCAGCGGCCGCACAAAGTGCTGGGCAGTCAGGCGTGGGCGCAAGCCATGCGCTACGACTGGCCGGGCAACGTGCGCGAACTGGAAAACGTGCTGGAACGCGCCTTCCTGTTCGCCCGCGGGCAGGTGATCGACGAACTCGACGTGCGGCTGCCGGACGAAACCGGCGTGCCGCACGCGGACGATCTGCGTCGGCGCAGGCAGGGCGCGGTCCGCGACGTCGAGATCAAGACGCTGCGGGAGGCCCTGCTACGCCAGAACGGCAACGTCAGCGCCGTCGCGCGCGAGATCGGCATCACCCCGCGCGCGGTGCACCAGAAGCTGCGCGGCTACGGCATCGAAGCGGCCGGCTATCGCAAGCCCGGCAGATGAACCGGACGGACGGCACGGCTCGAAGAAACCTGCTTTGAATTTCTGCCAGCCAAGCCGGCCATCTGCGCCGGGAAGAGGCCTCAAACGATATCGAGGTGATCCAGCCCCGCCATCATGTCGCGGCCCTTGGCTTCCTGGCCGTGCAGCTTGATCTGCAGGCGCAGGTCGTTGAGGCTGTCGGCGTTCCTCAGCGCATCCTCGTAGGAAATCATCCCGGCCTCGTAGAGATCGAACAGCGCCTGGTCGAAGGTCTGCATGCCGAGCTCGCGCGATTTCGCCATGATTTCCTTGATCTCATGCACGTGGCCCTTGAAGATCAGGTCGGCGATCAGCGGCGAGTTGAGCAGGATTTCCACCGCGGCGACGCGACCGTTGGTGCCTTTCCTCGGGATCAGTCGCTGCGAGATGAAGGACTTGAGGTTCAACGACAGATCCATCAACAGCTGGTCGCGTTTTTCCTCGGGGAAGAAGTTGATGATGCGGTCGAGCGCCTGGTTGGCGCTGTTGGCGTGCAGCGTGGAGAGGCACAGGTGGCCGGTTTCGGCGAAGGCGATGGCGTATTCCATGGTGTCGCGGTCGCGGATTTCGCCGATCAGGATGACGTCGGGCGCCTGGCGCAGGGTGTTCTTCAGCGCGGAGAACCAGTTGTCGGTGTCGATGCCGACTTCGCGCTGGGTGATGATCGATTTCCGGTGCTCGTGCACGTATTCGATCGGATCCTCGACCGTGATGATGTGGTCGGCGGCGTGCTCGTTGCGGTAGCCCACCATCGCCGCCAGCGAGGTCGATTTGCCGGTGCCGGTGCCGCCGACGAAGATCACCAGCCCGCGTTTGATCATCGCGACGTCCTTCAGGATCGGCGGCAGGTTGAGCTCTTCCATCTTCGGGATTTTGGTGTTGATCGTCCGCATCACCACCCCGACGCGGCCCTGCTGCACGAAGACGTTGACGCGGAAGCGGCCGATCTCGGGCGGGCTGATGGCGAAGTTGGACTCGTTGGTCGCCTCGAAATCCTTCCATTGCCGCTCGTTCATGATCGAACGCGCCAGTTCGCTGGTATGCGCCGGCGTCAGGCTCTGATTCGACACCGGAGCGATCTTGCCGTCGATCTTGATGGCGGGCGGAAAGCCGGCGGTGATGAACAGGTCGGAGGCATTCTTCGCCAGCATCAGGCGCAGCAGGTCGTGGACGGTCTTCTCTGCGTTCATGTCGGGTTCCTTAACCTAAGAAGGCGTCTTTGTTCTGTGCCGCGTTGCGCGCCACGCCCGCGGAAATGACATTGCGCTTGACCAGGTCCTGCAGGTTCTGGTCGAGCGTCTGCATGCCGAGGTTGCCGCCGGTCTGGATCGACGAGTACATCTGCGCGACCTTGTTCTCGCGGATCAGGTTGCGGATCGCCGGGGTGCCGATCATGATCTCGTGCGCGGCGACGCGGCCGTTGCCGTCCTTGGTTTTCAACAGCGTCTGCGAGATCACCGCGCGCAGCGATTCGGACAGCATCGAGCGCACCATTTCCTTTTCCGCCGCGGGGAACACGTCGACCACGCGGTCGATGGTCTTGGCGGCCGACGAGGTGTGCAGGGTGCCGAATACCAGGTGGCCGGTTTCGGCAGCGGTCAAAGCCAGGCGAATGGTTTCGAGGTCGCGCAATTCGCCCACCAGAATGACGTCCGGGTCTTCCCGCAATGCCGAGCGCAGCGCGTTGCTGAACGACAGCGTATGCGGTCCGACCTCGCGCTGGTTGATCAGGCATT